>OGDN01000169.1_pt1 | contig 130855 bp, 130 predicted proteins | sample 1570271 | NCBI WGS metagenome assembly OGDN01 (sample SAMEA4384481, study PRJEB24528) | human gut metagenome
GAGCAGCTGATTTGTAATCAGCAGGTCGGGGGTTCAAGTCCGTCCACCAGCTCCATTGAAGCCTACTGTTTAGGCAGTAGGCTTCGATTTTTGAAAACTTAATATGGGAGAATTCCCGAGTGGCCAAAGGGGGCAGACTGTAAATCTGTTGCGTTTCGCTTCGATGGTTCGAATCCATCTTCTCCCACCAAAAATCGACAAATCTTGTAAGGGGTTTGTCGATTTTACTTATTAACTTTTTTAGGCTCAATGTCAATAGTTGGGGTAACCCGAAAAAATTTAATATATGATAATTACAAGCGACAGATTAAGTTCTGCCGCTTGTTTTGGTTATGTATGCATTTTATTTACTCTTTTTATTGTCTTCAAAAATTTCTTTAATATAAGTGAGGGATTCATCGTTGAAGTTATATGCGGTGACATCTTCGTATGTGCAATTGAATGTTATTGGAATATTTTTGTTATGGGAATTGTTCAGAAAATCTTTTATGAATGCCTCGGGATAGTCGGTATATTTTTCGTTGTCGGAATCGGTTTCGCCACTGTAGTCAACTGTTACGGTATCGCCGTTTTTCATATGTAAGTCAAGGCATAGATAGCTATCATCTTTGTTATCAATCTCAATTTTTGCAATGTCGGAATAGTTGTATTCCGTTCCCGACGGATTAAACGGCGACTTTTCTATTATCGTATCATTGGTAAAAACAGTGGAGTTAAATGTAGATACATAAACACTTCCGAGAAAAATCAAAATTGTGACTATCGGAATGGCAATCAATACAGCTTTTGCAATTTTATCATATTTTTTGTCGGATTGTTCTTCTTCAATTTCCTTTTCAGCAAAAGAGCTTTCTCCTTTCGATTCTAAATGTTTACCTCTTTTTAATAATACGGCGTCTGAAATCACTTCGACTAAGGCAACAAATATTATTAAAAATATGACAAACAGTATTCCAAATATTACATCGTATGCAAAGCCTGCCCATTTATTATATGCTATAAAGACTATGTTTTTTATTGCGCTATATCCGATTTTGTTTAACAGTTCTGTTGCAAGACTGCCTACAAACAAAGCCGCAAAACCAGCCCCAACTATAGCCAGAATGCGTAATATCATTTTTATAGGATGCTGTTTCCATTGACGGATAAGCCAATTGTTTTCGGCTTTTACACTTTTCAACTCGTTTTTAACCACATTTTTCATAATGTTCTCCGAATATATTTTGATATAATCCAAATTTTAGCATAAAATTTGGATTATATCAATCGACATTTTTTGCAGAGATGTTGACTTTACCAAAATTATTATTTATACTTTTCTCATAATCAATAGTTGTGGGGGAGATTATATGAAAAAATTCAGAGCAGTTTGTTTGGCTTTTGTGATGATGTTATCCGTTGCTGTAATGCTTTGCGGTTGCGGTGATACGAAAATTACAGACAAGGTTAATTTTTCCGATGTTGATGAAATAACCGTTGTAATGTCGGACGAGTCAACCGCCGTGCTTGGCGAGGTTGATTTCAAGACGGTCAAGAATATTCTGCAATCAGCTGAAACAGGCGGTACAAGCGGTGAGTTTGACGGCGGAATCCTTATTGAAACACGCAAAGACGGAATTGTTACCCACAATATCCGTGTCGGCGGTGCTGACAAAATCTGTGTTGACAAGGACAATTCAACTGTGTATAAAATTTCCAATGATGATTACAAGACCTTGGAAAAGGTTATGGACAATTACAAGCTGTAACGCTTGAACAGAATCACGATAAATAAAAATATAAGCGAGATGAATTCAATCGAAAAATTTATCTCGCTTTTTGCTTGAAGATTAAATTGTTTGCTGAATAAAATCAGAAATCATCGTCGAAATCCGTGTCAAATTCATCATCTGAATCAGACGAAAACAAGTCGTCATTATCTTCATCTTCGTCATCATTCATAATATCTTCAATCACGGTGAACTCAAGACCTTTTTCAAGCGGATCAAGCGTTCCGTCATGGTTTAAATCAAACAATCTTTCAAAATCGAAAATGCCCATAATTTTTCCTCCTTAACATATGGGATATCCTATATGTTAATCATATCAAATGAGGTGTACGATAAAACGGACTTTCCTTTGCTGTCAGACAAATTTATTGAGTTCTGCGTTGTATTTGTAGTCAATTGCAGAAAGCTTGCTTTCAATTTCTTCTTTACAGCACCCGAGATCGTCACACATTTTATCAAGGCTGGGGTAGAAATCACGCAGCTTTGTATTAACAAAGCTTAAAAGAATCATCGGATCGTTCGGAATTGTATTTTCAGCCATAATAATCGCCCTTTCAAAATTATTTACTGTATTTACTAATCTTACAATTAGTAGTATAATATACAGGTACAAATTTGTAAACGGTATTTTGTGTGATGCCGTGTGTAACAGATAAATTTTTTTCAAAGGAACTTGGAAATGGATAAGAAATTTGATGTTGTAATCGTTGGCACAGGTGCGGCAGGACTTTATGCGGCACTTAATTTTCCCGAAAGCGTGAATATTCTTCTTGTTTCAAAGCGTGAACTTCAGCTTTCAAACAGCTCTCTTGCGCAGGGCGGTGTTGCGTGTGTGCTTGATACGGTTCACGACAGCTACAAGCTGCATATTACGGATACATTGATTGCGGGAAAGTATAAAAATACTCTTTCCGCTGTTGAAAAGCTTGTTACCGAAGGTCCTTCGGATGTTCTTAAAATCAAAGATCTCGGTGTTGATTTTGACCTTAACGAGGACGGCACAATGTGCAAAACTCTTGAGGCAGGTCACAGCAGAAACAGAATTGTTCATCATAAGGATTCAACAGGCAAGGCAATTGTTGACGGACTTATCGCAAAGGTTACTCAGCTTAAAAATGTTACCGTGTGTGACAACGCTCTTGTTTATGCAATTGACAAGGTGCTGAACGGTTTTTATATAAGCATTTTGAGAAACGGTGAAAAGCTTCACTACGGCTGTAACTACTGTCTGCTTGCAACAGGCGGTATCGGCAGGGTTTATAAGTACACAACCAACTCCGCAATTGCAACAGGTGACGGCATTGCGTTTGCATATATGCTTGGTGCAAGAATTAAAAATCTTTCGAGAATTCAGTTCCACCCAACAGCATTTGCAGCTGACCACGGCAGAGAGCGTTTTCTCATCAGCGAAGCTGTTCGTGGCGAGGGTGCGGTTCTTCTCAATTGCAACGGCGAGAGATTTGCCTCAAATTATGACAGCAGAGGAGAGCTTGCTCCGAGAGATGTTGTTTCAAATGCGGTTATGCTTGAATCAATTAAGACAAACAGCGAGAATTTCTATCTTGACATAACCCACAAGCCGGCTGATTTTGTAAGAAATCGTTTTCCGATGATTTACGAAAGATGTCTTGAAGAAGGCGTTGACATTACAAAGGACAGAATCCCTGTATTTCCGTGCCAGCATTATCTTATGGGCGGTATTGATGTTGACCTTCATTCACGCACAACCGTTGAGGGCTTGTATGCCGCAGGAGAGTGCTCGCACACAGGTGTTCACGGTGCAAACCGTCTTGCAAGTAACTCGCTCCTTGAGGCGCTTGTTTATTCAAGAACAGCCGCTCTTGATATTACGGATAAAATAAATAAATTCGGCAGAAGAACTCTTGGTGAAGAGCCTGTTTACCGCCCTGTTGAGGGCAAGACCATGCCGCACGGCTGTCGTTCAAAAATCAGAGAGATTTTGCAGGACGCATATTTTGTTCTTCCGAAGCCTGAAAAATATGAAGAAAGCAGTAAGCAGATTCACGAGATTATGAGTGAACTGTTTGCAGAAAAGTACGAAATCAATTCCGACCTTGTTGAGGCAAGAAGTGCGGCAATTGTTGCAAGTATCATTTTTGATGAAATTATGGAGGGTACAGACTGATGACACTTAACAGCATTTATGTTGACAATCTTATCAAAACCGCATTGCTTGAGGATATCAACTATCTTGACACAACAACCGATTACCTTATTGACGAAAGTCAAGAAAACACGGCAATTTTCCTTGCAAAAAGTTCAGGTGTTCTTTGCGGTATCGGGGTTGCACTCCGTGTGTTTGAAATCCTTCAGCCAAACGGTTTTGAGGCAAAGGTTTATAAGCATGACGGCGACAAGCTTGTAAAGGGCGAAATCATCGCTGAAATTCACGGCAAGACAAGAACAATTTTAAAGGGCGAGAGAACGGCTCTTAACCTTATTCAGCATATGAGCGGTATTGCAACCGCAACAAACAAGGCTGTTGAAATTGTCAGCGGAACAAAGGCTTCTATTGCCGACACAAGAAAGACACTCCCGGGTATGCGTCCGCTCCAGAAGTATGCCGTTACGGTTGGAGGCGGAAGAAATCACCGTTACAATCTTTCCGATGCCGCAATGCTCAAGGATAACCACATTGACGCAGGCGGCGGAATTGCCAACGCTGTTTCAAAGCTTAAATCAAAACTCGGTCATATGACCAAGGTTGAGCTTGAAGTAAGAAACCTTGACGAACTCAATCAGGCTCTTGAGGCAGGCGTTGATGTTATTATGCTCGACAATATGAGCCCCGAGCTTATGAAACAGGCTGTTGACATCACGGCAGGCAAGGCTCTTCTTGAGGCAAGCGGCGGCATCACGGACGAAACTCTTCGTGAAATTGCCGAAACAGGTGTTGATATCATCTCAATGGGTGCGCTCACTCATTCGGTTAAGGCTTTTGATATTTCACTTAAAATTAAATAAGCCTGGATTGAAAAAAATTTAAATTCAAAACCAAAAAAACAGCGGTGATTATTCTTCATCGCTGTTTTGTGTTGTTTGAGTCAAAATTAAATTGTTGTGCTTGTAAAATGCAGGGAGTATTGCATAATGACGATGATTTTATAATCGGAAGTTGTGATAACAATTAGCAAGATTTTTGTATATTTCTGTCGGTATCGCAAGATTTCCTTTTCCGACTCCAAGCGAAATATCGGGTTTTGTTGCTCCGTGAAAGTCACTTCCGCCGCTTTTCAAAAGACCGTATTCGTCACAGATTTTTTCGGCAAGCTCTGTTTCAGCATTGTCAAAAAGCGAATAGTATGCCTCCGTTGCGTTAAGACCGCAAGCCTTTGCTTTTGGCAGAAATTCTCTCAATTCATCTTCGTTCATATTGAGAAACGGGTGTGCAAGAACGGATATTGAACCGAAACCTTTCAGCTTTTCAATTATATACAGAGATGACGGCCTTTTCGGCGGAACATAGTAGCCGAACTTCGACATAAGCAAGGTTTGAAATGCCTCTTTGACAGAAGAAACATAGCCCTTCTGCATAAGAGCGGCGGCGATGTTTGCACGGTTTACAAAGCCGTCAACCGTACTGTTTTTGATTTCGTCATAGTCGAGAATATAGCCGTCTTTCGCAAGATTTTTAACGAGCAGTTTGTTGCTTTTCTCCTTTAATTTTTGCGACTCAGCCATAATTTCGGTTATGTCTGAATAGTTTTCTTTCTTGATAAACAGACCGACAATGTGCAGCTGTTTTGAATTGTATTCGGTTGAAAATTCAATCCCCGCAACGGTGGTTACGCCGTACTTTTTACCTGCCGAAACAAATTCGTCAAGCCCTGCAACCGTGTTGTGGTCACAGAGTGCAACGGCGTCAAGCCTGATTTCTTTGGCTTTTAAAACGATTTCCGTGGGTGAAAATGTGCCGTCAGAAAATGTTGAATGTGTATGCAAATCGCAGAACATAAAATTCCTCCGATACAAAATGGAGTGGGATAATTTTACCCACTCCATTTTAGCATATACGGTTTGCAAATTCAACGCAGATGAATATTTCACACAAGCTTTTTCAGTTTCAGTGCAAGGTCGGCAATGTGATTTACTCCGTTTCTGAAAACATAGTCAAACTCGCCGGCATAGGTTTTGACTTTGCCGTTAAATCCCTGTTTAAAGCGATATACACCGTAGTTTTTATGCGTTTCGTCATACCAATAGGGAATACCGCAAAAATCGTATGTATGGCAACCGCTCTCAATTGCGTACTTAATCATCGTCCATTGCATAAGATAATTCGGCATATATTTTCTGTATTCGTTTGATGAACAGCCGTAAACATAGCTTGCAATATTTGCATAATTTACAAGCAATGCACCCGACAAAACTTTTCCGTCAAGTTTTGCAATACATAGCTTTGCGTTGCCGTGAAATGCCTGTAAAAAATTTCTGAAATATTCTTCCGAACGAATTTCAAAGCCGTCACGCCTGCCTGTTTCTTTCATAAGCTCCATAAAATCGTCAAGCTCATCTTCACCGCAGAATTTACACTCAACACCTTTCCTCATTGCAAGGCGGATGTTGTACCGCCATTTTGATTTAAAATTTGCAAAAACTTCATCACACGATTTATCTTTTATGTCAAGCACATAATTTTCTTTGCATTGGGTGTTGTCATATCCTCGTTTTTCACCGTGATAAACAAATCCGAGGTCAACAAGATTTTTAATCGAGATAAAGTCGGTTTCGTCAATCAGCGGATCGGTTTTGAGCGTGTATGCGTGATATTTTTCTGCAATCAGCTTTATCTGCTCAAATATTTTTCTGACGGTTTTACTGTCGTGAGTGTCGCATACAAAGCCCCTCGGTGCATAAAGCATTGCCGTGTTGAGAATCGGTATTTTCTTTACAAGCACAAGTGTACAGCCGTTGATTTTTCCGTTTTCGTCACGAACTGCAACATACTCGGGAATCCAACCTTTTTTAACCTTTGCCCAGTCTGCCGACTGCATAAAGTTTCCGTATTTACTGTTTTTACAAAATTCCTCATACTCTTTAATATCCATAAAAAAACAAGCCTTTCGTAAGTGTATCAATACTATACAAAAGGCTTGTTTCTGAAATTGTTCAAAAATGTATCATAGTTGTTTCATCAGCCATAATAATCAATTTGTTCGTTGCTTATTTTGCTGTATTCCAAAAACGGCTGTGGGCAGATGTTGATGCTGAAGGATTCGGGACTTACATTAACCGTAATTGAATCGGAACTGACACCCCAGTATTTTATGAGTGCATCGGACAACTCTTTTTCATAACTGTCGCTGTACGGAATAACCGAATACAGCGACAGGTAGGTTGTATTAATGTTAAGCTCATAAATTGTAAAGGTTTCCGTGTCAAACAGCATTGTTATGTTTAGTCCGTATTGTGCGCCCTCTTTGGCATAGTTGCATGTGACAAACATAAAATCGGACGAAACGATTACATTGCCGTCAAGTGTTCCGCGCATTGTAAGTTTGTAACCGAGACAGCTGTCAAATGTAAAAAACTGCGGAATGTAGTCTGCAATATTGGAAAATAAATTTGTGTCTTTAAGCGAATTTGCAAGATTGCTTATCGCTTTTTTGGCATAGCTGATTACAGTTTCTGTTTTCGGAGCATTGTTTTGAAGAACCCAAACGGTATCTTCGCTTGAAACGAGTTTCAGAAATTCTCCGCCGCTCAAAGTAGTTATATCGGCGGTAAGTTTAAATGTTTCGGCTGTGTTTCCGACAGAATCCCGATTATCCGTTACCGAATAATAAAAGCGGGGGAGAAACACAACGGTTGCGACTACGGTCAAGGTAAGCAGAGTGCAGATGATATATTTTGCGGATTTTTTAAGGTTAAATTTCATCTTCAAAATCCTCACTTTCCGCAGAATTATCGGCAAGGCTTACCGTAAAGCTGATGTCCGTACCCTTGCCGACTTCACTGACAATTTCAAGAGTTGAGCCGTGAAGCTTTGCAATTTCATTGCAGATTGAAAGCCCGAGTCCGGCTCCGCCCATACTCCTTGAACGGGATTTGTCAACCATATAAAACGGTTCGGTAATTTTGGCAAGGTCATCTTCCGCAATTCCGCAACCGCTGTCGGTAACGCAAAAACGGTATCTGTCGCTGTCAACATATCCCGTGAGTGTAACAGGCTTTCCGCTCTCACTCGCTTTGCAGGCATTGTCAATCAGGTTGTACAAAAGCGTTTTCAAGAGCGACGGCTCTGCGTTGACTTCTGCTTTTTCAACACTTAATTTGAGTTTCACACCGTATTTTTTCAAAATAAAGAGAACAGACTTTTTAATGTCATCGGAAATTATGTCCGTTCTGATGTTTACGGTTTTGATTTCGTCATTTTTCAAAACTATAAGGTTTAGCAGATTAAGCGAAAGCGCCTCAAGCCGACTGCCCTCTTTGTAGATAAGGTCGGCACATTCTCTGCGTTGTTCAGGCTCCATTTCATATGAGCGGAGCATATCCGCATAACCGATAACAGATGTCAGCGGAGTTTTTAATTCGTGGGTAAAATCCGCAATAAAGTTGTCACGATTCTGTGTTGCAAGCTTTAGCTGTTCAATGTAATCTTCAACATAATCTGCCATGGTGTTAAAGCTCTGCGAAAGCTCGGTTATTTCGGTTGAAGATGTAATGCCGTGGCTTTCCTTTACTCTCATATTAAAGTTGCCCTCGGCAACTTCCTTTGACGCATCCTTTAACTTAACAAGCGGTCTTGTCAAAAGCTTTGAGAAGATTACAAGCAGAATTGATGCAAACAACGCAACGCCTATGAGAATGAACTGATAAATTGTGCAGTACATATCACGGTCGCTGTACACGCTTGTTATATCGTCAACCGTTTCAATATAACAGCTTGCGGTTACAAGCTGAATTTTACTTATTGTCTGAATATAGTATTTTTTGTTTTCCGTAACAATTCTGCTTTTTCTGGAGTTTACCGACATACCGTGAGCAAATTCATCCTCTGCCGAAAAGCTTAGCTCGTTTATTGAACCGATTTTGCTTTTGGAATCCGAATTGCCGGCAATCTGTTTTGCAAATCCGATTGCCGAAACGCGCAGATATTCCCAGTTTCCGTAGGTGGGTTTGCTGTTGTCTGCATATACCGAAAGTGCTGTTGTGATGTAATTGTTGTTCTTTTTGGCTGAGTCAATGCGGTTGTTCAGCGTGTTTGTAAAAACGGTGTTGATGAGGAGAAAACCTCCCACACCGAAGGAAGTAATTATAATAAGAAATGTAATAAAAAATATTTTCCACGAAAATTTCATTAGGGCTTTCCCTCCGCTTATTCAACAAGACGGTAACCGACTTTATACACAGACTGAATGTTGTCTTTTAAATCAAGCTTTTTTCTTAACCGCTGAATATGCAGATCCACGGTTCTTGTGTCACCCATATACGGTTCATTCCATACCCTTTCGTAAATCATTTCACGGTAAAGGGCAATGTTTTTGTTGCGTACAAAAAGCAGAAGTATTTCGTATTCCTTTAATGTAAGGTCAATTTGTACTCCGTTTTTGGTGACTATTCTTGAATTTGTGTCAATTACTATGTCTTTAAAGCTGAGTTTTGTTTTTGCCTTGTTGTATCTTCGCAGTACCGCATCAACTCTTGCCTGAAGTTCCGAAATGTTGAACGGTTTTGTTATGTAATCGTCAGCCCCCAGGTTAAGCCCGTAAACCCTGTCCGATATATCTGATTTTGCAGTAATGAAAATTACGGGTGTGTCAAAGCCTTTGATGTAGTCCATAAGCTCAAAACCGCTGATTTTCGGCAACATAACATCAAGCAGAATAAGGTCAAAGTGCTTTTTCTCCAGAACATCGGCACAGCTTTCGCCGTCAAACACACAATCGGTTTTGTGCCCGTGCCGAGAAAGAGCCATTTCAATAAGATTTGAAATATTCTTTTCGTCCTCAACAATCAATATGTCAGCCAACAACCCCACCTCCAAGACACAGTTTATATTGCCATTGTATCATAGATGTATCATTTTTTTCAAATTATCTTTTTTCGCAGAGCTGTATCCCAAAATCGGTTAATGCAGAATATTGTCAAATTATGTGCAGTTGTTAATTATTTCACGAACCGTACTTGAAAACAAAGTCGAATAATGGTATTATTTTATTCAAGTTATTCAAGCAAAACATTTTGAAAGGAAGATTACAATGGGTAATTCTAAATTGGTAAAAAAAGGCGTTGCAGTTGTAACGGCAGTTATTGTTGCTGTTGTTATGGTTTGCGTTTCGGTAGTTTGCAATTTGCTTTCGACAAAAACAGAGAGTACAAATCAGGTTTATCTTGATGACGCAAGCAGCAAGCTTGATGATTACAATAACAACTATAACTATAATAACTTTGAGTTTATGAACACACTCTTTGAAAAGGCAAATGTAATTGCGAGTGTTGTTACGGAAAATACTTCGGCTGACACAAATGCCTCACTTGTAAAGAACCTCAGCATCAATTCATTTGTTATGACAGACGTTGACGGCAAGATTATCGCATCGTCAGACGATAAAAAGGTCGGCACAAATTTCCTTGATGACGAAACAACAAAGCAGTTCAAGGCTAACCTCAAGGGTATGAAGGTCAAGAGCATTTCAGAACCGACAGCCGTTGAGGGCGAGAACGGTGTGTATAACCTCATGGCTTGCGTTGCAAGAACAGAGGGCGGCATTATTATTATTGATACAAATACAAGCGACTATTCGGCTGTTATCGGTGCTGATATTGCAAAAAGCTGCAAGGGTGATACAATCATCGTTAAGAACGGCGAAGTTGTAAGCACAAATATGAACCTTGGCGATAACGGTCTTAAAAGCGCAGGTATTACAGACGAAATGATTCGTTCGGAAAATTTCAATGTTACAATTGACGGCACAACATATTCACTCAGCAGTATGCCGTCAGGTGAATATACAATCATCAGCGGACAGGCTGCGACAGAAAGCGGTTTCAATATGATTTACGGTGTCGTAATTCCGTGTGCCGCAGGTGTTGTAATGATTATCATTTCCGCAATTATACTCAGCCTTGGCACAACAAAGAAAAAGGAAAACGAGTAATTGTTAATTACAGCATACAAACAAGAAGTAAACATTTCACGAAATTTGTATGTAAAATGACGAAAAGGTCATAAATTCAAGAAATATCTCCGAAAACATTGTGCTTTAGCACAAAGAATATTGTGCCGATAAATATTGCATAACCGTATTTTGGTGATATAATAATGGCATAAACAAAAAAGACGCAAAGCAAAGGAGCTTCTGAAAAGGAGGCTCCTTTTCTGTTTATCTTTTTTGGTATCTTAAAAAGGGGAAATTATTATGACACCTGAGAAAATTGTTGAAAACCATAAGAAATATGTCCTCCAGTCATGGAGCAAGCAGGGTAATCTTAATCCGATTCCCGTTGCAAAGGCAGACGGAATTTACTTTTACGATTTTGACGGTAACAGATATACAGATATGTCATCACAGCTTGTAAACCTCAATCTCGGTTACGGAAATAAAGCAATCGGTGATGCAATCAAGGAACAGGTTGACAAGTTTTGCTTTGTCGGTCCATCATATGCCACAGAGGCAAAGTCAACGCTTGCAGAGATGATTATAAATCTTCTTCCCGACAGCTTCGGAAAGGTATTCTTTACAAATGCGGGTGCAGACGCAAACGAAAATGCAGTAAAGATTGCAAGAATGTTCACAGGCAGAAACAAAGTATTCAGCCGCTACAGAAGTTATCACGGTTCATCATTCGGTGCAGGCAACCTTACAGGTGAACCGAGAAGATATCCTCTCGAACCGGGTATTCCCGGATTTGTAAAGTTCTTTGATCCTTATGTTTACCGTGAGGCAATCAACTTTGAATCGGAGGAAGAAGCTACTAAGTTTTACCTTACAAAGCTCCGTGAACAGATTATTTACGAAGGTCCCGACAGTGTAGCCGCAATCGTAATGGAAACAATCACAGGTTCAAACGGTGTAATCATTCCGCCGAAGGGTTATCTGCCGGGTGTAAGAAAGATTTGTGATGAGTTCGGAATTCTGATGATTTGCGATGAAGTTATGGCCGGCTGGTGCAGAACAGGTAAGATGTTTGCGTTCCAGAATTTTGATGTAGTTCCCGATATCGTAACATTTGCAAAGGGCGTTACCTGCGGTTATGTTCCTCTCGGCGGTGTTGCAGTATCAAAGAAGGTTGCAGAATATTTTGACGATCATCTTCTTTCATGCGGACTTACATACAGTGGTCATCCTCTTGCCTGTGCGGCAGGTGTTGCCTGTGTAAACTACTACGGTGATGCACACATTCTTGACAATGTTGCAAAGTCGGGCAAGGTTCTCGGAGAAATCCTTGAAGAAATGAAGGCTAAGCATCCTTGCGTAGGTGATGTAAGATATATCGGTCTTTTCTCGGCAATTGAGCTTGTAAAGGATAAAAAGACAAAAGAACCTCTTGTTCCTTACGGCAAGGACGAAAAGGGTATTATGGGAACTCTTGTGGGTATGCTCAAAAAGAAAAAGTTCATGACATACTCACACGAAAATATGCTCTTCGTCAATCCGCCTCTCATTATTACAGAGGAGCAGATTAAGGAAGAAATGGAGAAGATGGACGAAGTTCTTACATATGTTGACAGCGAATTGATTTGATAATATAGGTTAATTAAAATTTCAAAAACGGGAGATAATAAAATGTCACATTTTGTAATACCAAATCATACGGTTGTCGGTACAAATGTTCTCGGTGAGGCCGCTCCTCTTCTTAAAAAAATGGGAAACAAGGCTTTTATAGTAACAGGCAGGCATGTTGCCGTTTCCGATATGATGAAACAGCTTACCGCCTTGCTTGATGAAAACGGTATAGACTGCGTTATCTTTGACGGCATAACAGGCGAACCGACCGACACTATGATTGAAAACGGTGTTGAAATGTTAAAATCCTCCGGTTGTGACTTTATCATCGGCATAGGCGGAGGCAGTCCTCTTGATTCGGCAAAGGCAATTGCAGCAATGGCAGTCAACGAGGGCAGTATAGCAGATTATAACGGAAAGGAAATTACGGGAGAAATTCTTCCCCTTGCCGCAATTCCGACAACAGCGGGAACAGGCAGTGAGGCAACAAAGTTTACCGTAATTACCGATTCCGAAAAGGGAATAAAAATGCTTTTGAAGGGCGATGTGCTTGTCCCGAAGCTTGCAATTGTTGACAGCAGTTTTACGGTTGGCGCTCCAAAGTCGGTTACTTCGGCAACAGGTCTTGATGCTCTCACTCACGCAGTTGAGGCATACACTTCAAGAAAAGCATTTTCAATGACAGACACGCTTGCTGTTTCGGCAGTTAAGAGAATTATGAAATACTTACCGATTGCCTACAGAGAACCCGACAACTCACTTGCAAGGGAGCAGATGAGTATTGCGGCTCTTGAGGCAGGTATCTGTATCAATAATTCAAGTGTAACAATTGTTCACGGAATGAGCAGACCGATTGGCGCATTGTTCCATGTTCCGCACGGAATGTCAAATGCAATGCTCCTTAAAGAGTGCTTAAGCTTTGCTGTATCGGGTGCATACGAAAAGTTTGCAAACCTCGGCAGAGAAACGGGTGTGGCAAGTGATTCTGACAGCGACGAAACAGCCGCAGAAAAGTTTATTGATTCACTTCAAAACATTTGTGATGTGTGCGAAATTCCTACTCTTGAACAGTACGGAATTGACAGAGATGGGTATTACTCAAAAATTTCAAAAATGGCAACCGATGCGGTTGCAAGCGGAAGCCCCGCTAACACGGTAAAAGAAGTTACCGTTGATGATTGCATTGAAATCTACAAAAAATTGTATGTTTAGTATCTGAAAAATTTAAAATTTTTAACACGGCAAAGGCGCAGTTGTAATTGTACCTTTGCCGTGTTTTTTATTATCGGGAGGAATGATTATGAATTTGAACAGCGAAGCAATCAAGAAAAATGATGTTGAGATTGCGATAAATAATGTGTCGGTGGTATTCAAAGACAATCAGGGCAATGATGTGAAGGCACTCGATAACATTGATTTTGATATTCACAAGGGAGAATTCATTTCACTTCTCGGTCCCTCGGGATGCGGTAAAACAACTCTCCTTCGTACAATCGCCGATTTGCTTGAACCCACTTTGGGCAATGTCAGAGTAAGCAATATGACTCCGAAGGAAATCAGACTTATGCAGAAATTCGGTATTGTCTTTCAGAATCCCGTGCTTTTTGAGTGGAGAACAGTAAAGAAAAATATTGAGCTTCCGCTTGAAATTATGGGCTATTCAAAAAAAGACCGTTCGGACAGAGCCGATGAAATGCTTGAAATGGTCGGACTCACAAAGTTTGCGGACCATTATCCGCAGCAGCTTTCCGGCGGTATGCAGCAGAGAGTCGGCATTGCAAGAGCCTTTGGTATCAGACCTGAAATTCTTCTCATGGACGAGCCGTTCTCGGCACTTGATGAGTTCACAAAGGAAAAGCTTCACCTCGACCTTTTGAAAATCTGGGAAAAGACAAATAAGACAATCGTTTTTGTAACGCATAACATTCAGGAGGCAGTTTTCCTTTCTACAAGAATTTGTGTTCTCTCACCTCACCCCGGCAGACTTTCTGCGGTAGTTGACGCAGACCTGCCGTATCCGAGAACAATTGATATGAGAGATACACCTCATTTCGGAGAACTTGTTTCAAAGGTAAGAAACAGCTTTGAAGGTGGCAGCTTATGATGAAAACAATAACAAAGATAAAAAATTCCAAAGCACTTGTAACCTTGGTATGGGTGCTCGGATTATTGGTGATATGGGAAATCTTCGCTTTTATAATTCAGGCAACAAAGCGAACCCCCGAAAACATTATGCCTCATGTATGGCAGATTTTCTATTCGTTAATTGATCCCAAACCCGTTTCAAACGGTATGAGTTGTCTGCAAGTTGTTCTTTTTAACGCAGGTCAAACGCTTTCAAGAGCGGGACAGGGCTTTATGATAGGTACGCTGATAGGTTTTGCACTTGCAATACTTATGAAGCTTTCACACATTGTTGAAAAGATTGCCGCTCCGTACCTTATGCTTATTCAGCTTATTCCTATTCTCGGCATGGCTCCGATCATTCTTGCAATGACACACGATATAGGTTCAAGCCGAATCATCATTGCGGCAATCCTCACATTCTATCCTGTTGCAACCAACACACTTGCAGGTCTTAACTCGGTAGAAAAACAAAAGTATGAGCTTATGTATTCATATGCCGCAAAGAAATCAACGGTATATTTCAAAATGCTCATTCCCTCGTGTATCCCGTATTTCTTCACAGGTCTGAAAATTGCCGCACCGATGGCAATTACAGCGTCAATCCTTGTTGATACACTTCAGGGTGACGGCGGACTTGGTTGTATGCTTTCACAGTCGCTCAAACACGCAATGTCAATATATGTTTTCTGGGACATCGTAGTGTTCAGTGCGGTTATCGGTGTTTTAAGCTGTTCGCTCATGGGTTGGATTGAAAATGCAGTTTCACCGCTCAAGAGAATTGAACGCAAAACAAAAAAGAAAAAGGAGGCGGCTTAATTGATTAAAAAAAGAAAAAGCCTTTGGCGAAGGCTTAAAGAAAATAAAGTCGCTCAGGGTGTAAGCTCAGTGCTTCTTCCCGTGCTTTTCGGTGTTCTAATCCTCGCCTTGTGGCAGGGACAGGTTCTTCACAAGATTTTCAACACGGACACAAACACTCTACCGCTTCCGTCAAGAATTTGCCACATAATCATTGACAATATTCCCGCATTTGCACAGAATGCACTCTACACACTTCTGGTTGCGGTTATAGGACTTGTAATCGGTTCAATCATCGGATATCTGATTGCTGTCTTTGCGGCAACCTTTCAGAAATGGGGCAAAGGCGGTCTTACAATTGTAGGTGCATTCAACGCAATTCCGATTGTTGCTCTTGCTCCCGTAATGACAAACTGGACAAAGGATATAAGCAACGATCCGAACATAAGAAGTATGTTTGCAAAAACACTTGTTGTTATGATTGTTTGTATTGCAAGTATGAGTATCAACGCTTTCAGAGGACTTACAGAGCTCAAGCCGTTTGCCCTTGACCTTATGAAATCATATGCGGCAAAGAAAAGCACGGTGTTCTTTAAGCTTAGACTTCCGAATTCCGTACCTTATGTATTTACCGCTCTCAGGGTAAGCGTTCCGATAAGCATTATCAGTGCAGTTGTTTCGGAATATTTTGCAGAATACATTGTCGGTGTCGGCAGAGAAATCAGAGAAAACATAGTTCTCGGTCAGTATCCGACAGCGTGGGCATATATTGTTGTTGCCTGTCTTATCGGACTTGTAATGTACGGTGTGCTGATGCTGGTTGAATCAATTGTTCTCAAGAACAGAAAAGTTAAATAAGTTGTTTACCGCTTTCGGTTTACATACAAATTTTGAAATTGGAGGAATCAAAATGAAAAAGACAAAGGAACTCAAAAAACTGCTCGCAGTTGTATTTGCAGGTGCAATTGCAGTAACAGCTTTTGCAGGTTGCGGTGAATCAGGCTCATCTTCGGATTCATCATCAAAAGGCAGTTCAACTTCGGGTGAATTGATGTCAAATGAAGAGATTATCAAGAAAGCCGCTGCTGACGGCAAGGTTGGTAACTGGGGACTCGGTAACGAGTACGAAATTCTTGCACTTCTTCAGAAGTATGACCTTCCTACAAAGTACCTTTCGGAAGATTTCACAATGGACGGTTTCGATCAGGACGATATTACACTTGCTTCGGCAATGTCATTTAACGAACTCGGACTTGTAAAGAACGACTATGACGGCGGTTACAAGTACGGCGATACAGTAGGCACAATCGATATGAACGATGAGGGTGTTGCAATGCTCGAGGACAATATTTTCTGTACCAAAGAGTTTGCAAAGAAAAACCCGAACACAGTAAAGGCTTTCCTTTACGCATCTATGAAGGGTTGGAAATATGCCGTTGAAAACCCCGAAGAGGCAGCTCAGATTGTATTTGACGCAGGCTCATCGGTATCATCGGACCACCAGCTCTATATGGCAAAAGAGGTTGCAAAGCTTGTTACAACAGACACAAAGGGCAAGACAGTAAGCAACTACGGTAATATGGACGAGGACGCAATGCAGCAGACACTCGACCTCTGCAAGAAGTATGTACAGCTTGACGACTCTTCGGCTTCAAAGAAGCTTGAAGGCTTCACACTTGACGATATTCGTGATACACAGTACATTGACGCTGCTAACAAGTCAAAGGACGGCAAGTTCGGTACACTCGAAAAGACAGATGTTGCAATCCAGCTCAAGTGGTTGCCTCAGGCACAGTTTATGGGCTACTATGTTGCACAGGCAAAGGGTTACTATGACGAAGTCGGTCTTAAAGTAACAATCACACCGGGCGGCGGTGACATTTCTGAAACAACAGCAGTAAACAATGGCACAGTTGATTTCGGTGTTACATGGGTAGCAAACCTCACATCCGCAAATGCAGGCGGTATGGATCTCCTTGAAATCGCTCAGGTTTATCAGAGATCGGGTCTTGAGCTTGTTTACAAGAAAGACCTTTTCACAAAGTAATTGATTCAGGCTTTCGTCACGGCGGCAAACCGACTGCCGTGACGAAAAGGTCACAAATATGAAAGGAAGGAAACATTATGGATTTATTGATTAAAAACGGAACAATTGTTACGGCAAAGGAAAGCTACAAGGCTGATGTTGCAGTAAATGACGGCAAGATTGTCGCAATCGGCAGTAACCTTGATTTCGATGCAGACAAGGTTGTTGACGCAGGGGGAAAGCTCGTTCTCCCCGGTGCAATTGATGTGCACACTCATCTTGCAATGCCGTTCGGCGGCACGGTTTCTGCCGACAGCTACCTTGCAGGCACAAGAGCGGCGGCTTGCGGCGGTGTAACAACTGTTTTTGATTATCCCGTACAGCACAGCGGTGAAACAATTATGGGACTTATAAATTCAAAGAAAGAGGTTCTTGAAAAAGAGGCCTGTGTTGACTATGCCTTTCATTGCTGTATCACCGACCTTAACGGCGGTGAAATCCTTGATGAAATGGAAACAGCCGTAAAAGAAGGTATTACAAGCTTCAAGTGTTTCTTTGTATATAAAAAGGAACATATGATGGTTGATGACGCAACATTTGTAAGGCTTTTGCTCAGAGCAAAGGAGCTTGGTGCGAAAATCAATCTTCACGCAGAAAATCCCGACCTCATTGATATGAGAACGGAACAGTTCCTTAAAGAGGGCAAAACAAGCGCATGGTATCACTACCTCAGCCGTCCCGAATTTGTTGAGGCAGAGGCTGACAAGAGAGCCGTGCATTGGGCAAAACATCTTGACGCTCCTCTTTATATTGTTCATATGGCTGACAAAGAAGGACTTGAGGAATGTATTAAAGCAAAAACAGAGGGACACGAACTCTACATTGAAACCTGTCCCCAGTACCTTGAATTTACCTGTGATGTCTATAAGCGTGAGGACGGCAGAAACTTTGTATGCTCACCGCCTATGAAGGGTAAGGAAAGTCAGGACGCTTTGTGGACGGCAATCAAGTCGGGTATGATTGATACGGTTGCAACAGACCATTGTCCTTTCCAAAGCTACGAAAAAGACTGGGGCAAGGATGATTTTACAAAGATTCCAAACGGCTGTGCGGGTATCGAAAATCTCTATCCTTATATGCTCGATGCGGCAAACAGCGGTAAGATTTCTTTTGAAAGAGCGGTTGAGCTTTGCTCAACAAACCCCGCAAAAATCTTCGGTTGCGATGACAAGGGCTCAATCGAAATCGGTAAGGATGCCGACATCGTGATTTACGATAAGGACAAGGATTTTACAATCAGTGTAAACAATATGCATTCGGACTGTGACCATACTATCTGGGAGGGCAAAAAGCTCCACGGCTATCCCGTTCAGACCTACCTCAGAGGCAGTCTTGTTTATGACAACGGCGACTTTGTGGGAACTCCCGGTAACGGTAAGTATGTAAAACGCAGTACCTCAAAATAATTTATATAAGTTTTGAAAGTAGTTGATGTTTATGGGATACAGAGAAGTTGTTTTAAAAAGTGAAAGCAGCAGATGCCTGCTCTGCGAGGATGCACCTTGTGCAAATGCCTGCAAGAACGGCGTCAGGATTGACCGCATTATCCGCTCCGTTAATTTTGACAACACAGAGGGAGCAAGATATATGCTTGGCGACAATCCGTGTGCGGGTTGCATTGACGGAGCCTGTATGCAGGCTTGCAACAGAGCAAAGTTTGATTCGCCCGTTAATATCAACAAGATTACGGATATTGTTTCAAGAGAAGAATTTGTTCCCGAATATGATGCGGATCTCACCACCGATTTGTGCGGAGTAAAGTGTGAAAACCCGTTCTTTCTGTCATCATCGGTTGTCGGCAGTAACTACGAAATGGTTGCCAAGGCTTTTGATGAGGGCTGGGCAGGAGTTGCATTCAAGACAATCGGAATGTTTACCCCGAACGAGGTTTCGCCACGATTTGCAGAACTTGACAAGGAAGATACCGCATTTGTAGGCTTTAAGAATATTGAACAGATTTCGACATATTCTCTTGAAGAAAACCTTTCCTTTTTCAGGAAATTAAAGAAAAATTATCCGACAAAGGTCATCATCGCATCTATCATGGGCAGTAATGAAGAAGAATGGACAAAGCTTGCAGCTCTTTGTGAAGATGCGGGGGCTGATGTTATAGAATGTAACTTCAGCTGTCCTCAGATGGTCGGCGAGGGACTCGGCAGTGATGTCGGAATAAATCCCGAACTTGTATTTGCCTACACAAAGGCTGTAAGAAAGGGAACAAAGCTTCCGATTCTTGCCAAGATGACGCCGAACATCACCTCAATGATTCCTCCGGCAGTTAAGGCAATGGAGGCAGGCGCAGACGGACTTGCGGCAATCAATACGATTAAAAGTATTATGAATGTCAACCTCGACAATTTTTCAACATCTCCCGATGTTTGCGGAAAATCGTCAGTCGGCGGATATTCGGGAAAGGCTGTAAAGCCGATTGCACTACGGTTCATTAACGAGATGAAGAGTGATGAAAGACTGAAGGATGTTCCGATAAGCGGTATGGGCGGTATCGAAACATGGTATGATGCGGCGGAGTTTATTTCACTCGGTTGCTCAACGGTTCAGATTACAACCTCGGTAATGCAGTATGGTTACCGCATTATTGACGATTTGAAGGACGGCTTGAAACGATATATGAAAGCTCACAATTTCAAGTCTGTTTCGGATTTTACGGGTATTGCAGAAAGCAATATCATTCCTGCTGATGACCTTGACAGAAGTTACATATGTTTTCCGAAGTTTGACCGTGAAAGATGTGTCGGTTGCGGAAGATGCTTCGTATCATGTTATGACGGTGGTCATCAGGCAATAAAGATGAGTGACAATCAGAAACCCGTTCTCTACGGCAAAAAATGTGTTGGCTGTCATCTTTGCAAGGTTGTTTGCCCTGTGGGCGCAATAAGTTCGGGCAAAAAAGTCAGCAAAACTGCTTTAAATAAGCATTGATATAAAAATATTAAACAGAATTTAATTTATTAAGGATGGTGCAAAGTATATGTTTACATGCAGCAAAGAAAGAATGCAGGATAAGATTTCAACTTTCAGTACATTCGGTGATGCCGGTCACGGCGGAATTACAAGATATTCACTTTCTCCCGAGGCATTACAGGCAAGAGCAGAGTTTGTAAAGAGAATGACAGCAATCGGTGCCGAAATCAAAACAGACGATGTTGCCAATGTTTATGCAACTCTCAAAGGTTCGGATCCGACTCTTCCGGCAATCGTTATGGCTTCACACTGTGACTCCGTTAAGAACGGCGGTAACTATGACGGTATCCTCGGTGTTATGGGTGCAATGGAAGTTCTCGAAACGGTTGCAAACGATAAGATTCCCCACAAGCACAACCTTGTTGCCATGATTTGGACAAACGAAGAGGGCTCTCTTTATCCGCCGGCTATGATGTGCTCAGGCATTGTCTGCAACGATTATCTTCCTGCCGACATTGCAAAGAACTTCAAAAAAGAAAATATGCTTGCATCAAAGTCAATTCTTGATCCGACAAAGACATTCGGTATGGCTCTTGAGGCATCGGGCTATAAGGGCGATGAGGCGAACAGACTTAATCCAAAGGATTACAAGGCAATGTTTGAACTCCACATTGAACAGGGACCGATCCTTGAGGCGGCAGGCAATGATATCGGTGTTGTAACCTGCGTACTCGGTATGGTAAACTACCGTATCAAGGTTTACGGACAGGCTGACCATGCCGGTACAACTCCCATGAAGTATCGTCACGATGCACTTTTCGGTGCCGCAAAGGTTCTTGAATATCTCCACACAGAGCTTGATAAGCTTGATCCCGAACTCGTTTACACAACCGGTGAAATTCTTTGTCATCCTGATGTACATACAGTAATTCCGGATTATGTTGAGTTTTCACTTGATGCCCGTCATGAAGATCCGCGAGTAATTGAACAGGTTGTTTCCGTAATCGAGAATATCCCGAAAGAGGTTGAAAAGTGCAAGACAGGCTATGAAATTGCATGGACAAGAGATACTGTTTACTATGACAAGCAGCTTGTTGATTTTGTTCAGGAGGCAGTTGACGAGCTCGGTTATTCAAATCAGAAAATCAACTCGGGCGCAGGTCATGACGCACAGTTTGCATCATATATGCTCCCGACAACAATGGTATTCGTTCCCTCAAAGGACGGCCATTCACATTGCGAACCCGAATTTACTTCAACAGAGCTTTGTACAGAGGGTGCGTCCGTACTTCTCAACGCAGTCCTCAAGTGTGATGCGGCTGATTGATAATCGGTTTTGCGGAGGATAAAATATGGACAATTATATAATTACAATTGCTCGCAGTTTTGGCAGCGGAGGCAAGGAAATTGCCTCCCTGCTTTCCGAAAAGCTGGGTATTCCGTGGTATGAAAGACAGATTCTGACAATGGCATCACAGGCAAGCGGAATTGATGAAAGCGAATTCGTTGAGGTTGACGAAAAACTTCACGGAAGCTACCTTATAAAGTCACTCACAAAGTTGCCAACGGCAAATGTTCTTCGTCCCGAATCAAGAGCGTTTGTGTCGGATTTGAATTTGTATAATATTCAGGCGGCAATTATAGAAGAGCTTTCCCGCACACAGTCCTGTATCATTGTCGGAAAATGTGCCGATCATATTCTGAGAGATAAGCCAAATGTTTTGAGCGTGTTTGTTGATGCGTATTATGACGACTGCATTTCAAAAATCCGATCAAGAATTTATGTTTCGGAAGAGCGTGCAAAAGATATGAAAAAGCGTACCGACAAGTACCGCACGGCTTATTATAAATACTATACAAGAGGCGAAAACTGGAAAGATACGCTTAACTACGATATGTTTTTGAACACATCAAGAAATTCAACGAATGACTGCGCCGAAATTATTGCAAAGGCTGTTGAGCTGAAATTCGGTAAATAATTTGACGCAGATTAAGAGGTGAGATTTATGGCAGTAACACTCGGTTCACTGTGCGAAAAGGCGGGCTATCTCTACGGTATGCGTGTGATAGCAGGTAAAGAAGGAATGACCAATATCGTGCAATGGGTTCATTCCGTTGAGGATATTGAGGTAAGTGACTTTCTTCACGGAGGAGAGCTTATCTTTTCAACGGGCATTGCAAACAAAGGTCAGGACTGGTTGCTGCCGTTTGTCAAAAATCTCATTGCCAAAAATGTCAGCGGACTTGTTCTGAACATAGGTCCGTACATAAAGGGAATCCCGTCAGAGGTTATCAGCTATTGCAACGAGAAAAAGTTTCCTCTTATGGATATTCCGTGGAAAACCCGAATTGTTGATATTTCACGGGATTTTTGCAATCAGATTATCTCAAATGAACGCAAGGAGGAAACAATAGGCGATACGCTGAAAAATTTCATTTTCTTTCCTGGTGAGTATGAAAAATACTTTCCTGTTCTTGAAAGCAACGGTTTTGACCTTGCAACAGATTATGCAATCATCGGTGTGAAAGCCGATATGGCTGACCATATTTCTTCAAGAAAGCTTGAATCCGCTTTTGAACGAATAATCTATTCTTATAAAAAGCATTGGGGCGGATTTAAGGTTGACGATATGACCTTCTATGTTCTCAATGATTTTTCGGATGATGAAATCGAAAGCATAGCTGAAAAAATTCAGTCGGAAGAGGAGAAGTATATCAGCGTCAACAAGCTGTATGTGGTAGCGAGCAAAACAAAAAACAAGCTGAAATCACTCCCGAAAACATACCAGATTGTTTTAAGAATGTTAAGGCTTGCCGTCCGTGCAGATATGACGCCTATGTTCTATGACCGACTTGAAGTTAAAAAGCTGATTCTTGCGGTTGACGATATTTCGTTGCTTGAAAGTATCTATAACGAAAATCTCAAAAAGCTTGAAGTGTATGACCGTGACAACGGCACGGATTATATGAGCTTTTTAAGACTTTACCTAAAGTATGACGGAAGTGTTCAGAGGGTTGCTCAGGAAACCTTTGTTCACCGCAACACCATAAATTATCAGCTTGCAAAAATCAAAAAGATTCTCGGCAACAACCTCAAAACCTTTGAAGAACGATTCAAAATTATATTAGCCTTTGAAGTTCGTGATGTGCTTTGACCGCCTCCATCTCCGTCACAATGTTAATACTGAAAATCCCCCGACAGCCTAACGGAAACCGCTGTCGGGGGATTTTTTTATGTGTTTATTGTAGTTGTATTTATTTGAGTAACTGATACTAATTGATATCAATTAGTATCAGTTACTATCAGCCAGAGTTAGCATAAGTAAAAAAGAACCGATACAAAAGTATCGATTCTTCTTTGGTGCGGGTGACATATTTTGTGATAAATCAAAGTTTCAACCTCGCCAATGTGGCTCGTGCATAGCTAAATTATCATCAACGCTCTCCCTAAAAACAGTCCACCGGACTGTTTTTTTACGGTCGCCTTCAAGTCCTGTCCTAATTTTGTTTCATAAAGAAAAAGGGTAGGTAATACAATATTACCTACCTTTTCTTTGGTGCGGGTGACAGGACTTGAACCTGCACATCGGTTGACACTAGAACCTAAATCTAGCGCGTCTGCCAATTCCGCCACACCCGCATTTTTAATTTCTGCAAGACCTACCGTTAGATAATACTATAAATATCAGCAAAAGTCAAGTATAAGCAAGCAGTATATTATTACTGCTTGCAGAACACGATTCCGTCTTTTTTACTGATTGACTTGATTTTTGCCAAAGATTCAACTCTTATGCCCATATCACGAACGAGGTTGCCGCCGCCCTGATAAGCTTTTTCGATAACAATTCCTGCGCCTGCTGTTTTTGCGCCTGCTTTTTCAATCAGCATAAGAAGTGCCGTTAAGGCGCTGCCCTTTGCAAGAAAATCGTCAATGATAAGCACATTGTCTTCTTTGCTCAAAAATTCTTTAGAAACAACTATGTCGTAATCCCTTTTATGAGTATAGGAGTGGACGGTTGCGTTGTATGTATCGGAATAAATATTGATTGTCTTTGTCTTTTTTGCAAAAACAACGGGAACATTAAAATACTGAGCCGTAAGACAGGCAATACCGATTCCCGACGCTTCAATTGTCAGAATTTTTGTTATGTTTTCATCCTTGAAAAGTCTGTAAAATTCCTTGCCAAGCTCACACACAAAATTGACATCAATCTGATGGTTAAGAAAGCTGTCAACCTTTAACACATTTTCCTCACCGATGTGTCCGTCTTTAAAAATTCTGTCTTCTAAAAGTTTCATATCAATCTCTTTTCTGAAAAATAAAATAGTAACAAACAATACGATAGATTATACTACAAAGATTTGCACATTTCAATTGATTTTTGTGATATTCCATGCCTTATTTTTCTTATTTTCGCAAAAAATTAAATTCAGACACAAAAAAGGCAGTCGTGATAAAGCGACTGCCCCTGTGTTTTATACTTCAATATTTTTAATTGAATCAAATTCGTCCGTGATTTCTTTTGACGGCTTTTTTGAAATAAGAGAAACAATAACATTCACAATAAGCGCAAGTCCGAAGCCTACAACAAGTGAATAAAGATTTGTTGCCGCATAAAGCGTCTGACCGTTTACAAGCGGAATATAGTCCCATATGATAACTGTCAGAGCACCTGTTGCCATGCCGCTGATTGCACCCGAAAGTGTTGAGCGTTTCCAGAAAAGTGCCAGCAGAACAACAGGTCCGAATGCCGAACCGAATCCTGCCCATGCATCCGAAACAAGTCCCATAATGCTTGATTTAGGATTAAGTGCAATGAAGAATGCGATTACAGCAACAACTGCAACTGCAATTTTGCCGACCAAAAGCGAGCTCTTTTCGCTTGCATTCTTTTTAACAGCACCTTTGTAAAGATCCTCCGAAACAGCCGACGCAGTGACGAGAAGCTGACTGTCTGCTGTTGACATAATTGCGGCAAGGATTCCGCAAAGGAAAATACCGCCGATAAAGATAAGCACACCGTTGCCTGAGAAAAGCTGCTGGATTGTTCTGATGAATACAGATTCGCTTGTTGCATCGTCAAGCTGTGCTGTAAGGTAGCCTCTTGCGATAAGACCGATAAGGCATGACGCAGTAAGTGAAATAATTACCCAAACAACAGCAATTTTTCTTGACTTCTTGATTTCTTCATTGCTCTTTACAGCCATGAATCTGACGAGAATATGCGGCATACCGAAGTAACCGAGTCCCCACGCAAGGTTTGAAATAATCGAAACAGCCGAAACAGGCGTTCCGTCACCGTTTACAAAGAAGTTAAGAAACTGAGCAGGCTGTTCAACACCTTTTGCGGCAAGCGCAGAACTGAAGCTTGTGTCAAATGTGAGAATTGCATATGCAAGCACCGGAACGGTAAGGATTGCAACAATCATCATAAGTCCCTGAATGAGGTCGGTTGTACAAACTGCCTTGAAACCGCCCATGAATGTATATACAAGAATTACTACTGCGGCAACGATAAGACCGATAACATAAACCCGATTGTAGTTTTCGTCACCGCTCGCGCTGTCCGAGAAGAGCGTTGCAAAAAGCTTTGCACCCGAACTGAATGCCGACGCTGTGTAAACCGTGAAGAAAACTGCGATGATTGACGCCGAAACAATCTTGATTATGTTTTTATGGTCACGGTAGCGATTTTTGAAAAAGCTCGGAATAGTGAGCGAGTTGCCTGCCACAATTGTGTATTTACGAAGTCTTGCCGAAACAATGTACCAGTTGAGAATTGTGCCGATAAGAAGTCCTACGGCAATCCATGCCTCGCCTGTGCCGGCAAGGTATACGGCGCCCGGAAGTCCCATCAAAAGCCAACCGCTCATATCAGATGCCTGTGCCGACATTGCAGCTGTCCAACTGCCGAGGTTTCTGCCACCGAGAAAGTAGTCCTCATTGTTCTTGTTGCCCTTTGAACAAACAAAGCCTATTACGATCATAATAATCATATAAGCTATAAACGCACAAAGAACTATTATGTTGTTTGTTGTCATTATGCCCCTCCTGAAATTTAATTTATAAATCAAATACCTTTTAATTCTACCAAAAATGAATAAATAAATCAAGTGAATTGCAGTATTTAGGGCTTTTATGCAGATAATTTGTGCATTTGCAAAAATTCAGGAGTAACATTTTGCACATAATTACGAATAAAATAACTTTTATATGCATTTAAAGGGGGATTTTGTGTTGATTTGAAGAATCAAAAGTATTATAATTACATTGATTGCAAATTGACTGTAAAAGGTATGTGGAGAGATAGAAATGAATATGGTAAAAAGAACTTGGGCAGAAATTTCACTTAATGCAATTGAGCACAACTATAATGTAATAAGAAATAAGGTTGCAGACGATACAAAGGTCTGTTGTGTTATAAAGGCTGACGGCTACGGTCACGGTGCAGTTGAGCTTTCACAGATTTATGAAAAACTCGGAGCGGATTTTTTTGCTGTTTCAAATATTGACGAGGGTATAGAAATCAGAAAAAGCGGTTCAAAACTTCCTATTGTGATTCTTGGCTACACTCCCGTTTCGGAAGCAAAAAATCTTGCTGTTTATAATATTTCTCAGGCTGTTTTTTCACTTGAGTATGCAAAGGAGCTTTCTGAAAAATGTGTTGAAGAGGATTGTATCTGCAAAATGCACATCAAGGTTGACTCGGGAATGTCAAGAATCGGCTTTATGTGTCAGGAATTTCCACGGGATGAATATTCTATTGAAGAAATTTGCGAGGCTTGTTGCCTTCCGAATCTTGAGGTTGAGGGGCTTTTTACTCATTTTTGTGTGTCTGATGAAGATGCCGAGGGCAGAGAGTTCACAAACAAGCAGTATGAAAACTTTATTCATGTGCGTGACAGCCTTAAAAAGCGAGGCGTTGATATCAGCGTTGTTCATTGCTCAAACAGCGGCGCAATTGAAGATTACCCCGAAACCTGTTGCGATATGGTAAGAGCAGGTATTATCCTCTACGGACTTGCTCCGTCATCAAAGCTTGCCGACAGACTTGACCTTGTTCCTGCAATGACTCTTAAAACAGTTGTCGCTTTTGTAAAAGAGGTTCAAAAGGGTGCAACAATTTCCTACGGCAGAACTTTTACAGCCGACAGAAAGATGAAAATTGCAACCGTTCCTATCGGATACGCTGACGGATTTATCAGACAGAATGCAAAAGACGGCTATATGACGGTAAACGGAAAGAAAGCCAAAATTGTGGGCAGAATATGTATGGATCAGACAATGCTTGATGTTACCGATATTGAAGATGTCAAGACAGGTGACGAGGTTGTCGTATTCGGTACAGGCGAAAACGGTGAGCCTACCGCAGATTCACTTGCCGAAAATACAGGAACTATAAACTACGAAACCGTCTGTCTTGTAGGAAAGCGTGTTCCGAGAATTTACATTAAAGACGGAAAAATTGAGAATGTGATGTATAAATTATGAGATTACTTGCTGTTGACGGAAACAGTATTGTAAACCGCGCGTTTTACGGAATAAGACCGCTTACCACAAAGGACGGTCAGTTTACAAACGCAATTTACGGATTTCTTACAATGCTGTACAAAATTAAAAATGAAGAAAATCCCGACGCCGTGGCGATTGCCTTTGACCTGAAAACACCGACATTCAGACACAAGGCTTATGCAGGCTACAAGGCAACACGAAAAGGTATGCCTGAGGAGCTTGCGTCACAAATGGAACCGCTGAAAAAGCTTCTTACCCTTTTAGGCTATAAGCTTGTTACCTGCGAGGGCTTTGAGGCTGACGATATTCTCGGTACGCTCGCCAAGGCTTGTGAAGAAAACGGAAACGAGTGCGTTATTGCAACAGGTGACCGTGACAGCCTTCAGCTTGTGTCGGACAAAACAAGCGTTCATCTTTGCTCAAACAAACAGGATATACTCTACACCCCCGAAAAGATTCTTGAAACTTACGGTGTAACTCCGAAAGAGCTTATAGAAATCAAGGCGATTCAGGGCGATACTTCGGATAATATTCCCGGTGTTGCGGGAATAGGTCCAAAGGGTGCAGGCGACCTCATTCAGAGATATCACACGGTTGAGTATATCTATGACCATCTTGATGAACTTGAAATCAAGGACGGTGTGCGTAAAAAGCTGACTGCGTCAAAGGAAAATGCAATTCTCAGCCGTATGCTCGGTGAAATAAACTGCAATGCTCCTGTTGACACAAATGTCGAAAATTATGTTGTAGATATGAAAGATGCCGATGAATGTGCCGGATTTATGGCAAAGCTTGAACTGTTTTCTTTAATAGAAAAATACGGCATCAAGGCTGACAAAAACACAAAGACAAAAGAAACTGAAAAAAAAACACTTGAGGTTGTATCTGATTTTGATGAAAATGAACTTTTAAAAAATGTTAAGCCAAAGATAAAACTCTATATTAGCTTTGAAATTGAGAATAAAGAATTAAAATCCTTTGCCGTGCTTTTTGACGGCAAGGTATATATAAGCACGGACGAAGAACTTTTTGTTAAGTTTATTGCCGACAGTGAACTTGAAAAGTACACAAGAAATATCAAAACGCTCTATGCTTATGCCGATGAGAAAAATATTGATGTTGAAAATATTGTGTTTGATATTGAGCTTGCGGCATATCTGATTGAACCGTCGTCAAAGGATTATTCGGACAAAAATCTTTGTGCCTCTTACGAAATCGCTCTGCCTGTCTGCACTGATGAGCAGAATGAAAAATACGAGGCATTTGCCTGTTACGCAGAATTGTGCGAAAAACTCGGAGATAAAATCAAGGCTCACGGTCAGGAAAAGCTGTTGAGCGAAATTGAAATACCGCTTGCAAAGGTGCTTGCAAGAATGGAAAATATCGGTGTCTGTGTTGACCGACAGGGCATTGAAGGCTACGGCGAAATGCTTTCTGCACAGATTAAGGAGCTTGAAACCGCAATTTACGAAAGTGCGGGCTGTGAGTTTAACATCAATTCTCCAAAACAGCTTGGCGTAGTTTTATTTGAAAACCTCGGACTCCCCTGCAAAAAGAAAACAAAGAGCGGCTACAGCACAAATGCAGAGGTGCTTGAAAGCCTGAGGTATGACCACCCTGTTGTTGAAATGGTGCTGAGATACAGAACGCTCTCAAAGCTGAATTCAACCTACTGCGAGGGACTTTTAAAGGTCATTGCAGATGACGGCAGAATCCATTCAAACTTTAACCAGACCGAAACAAGAACAGGCAGAATCAGCTCAACAGAGCCGAATCTCCAGAATATCCCCGTAAGAACCGAGCTTGGCAGAGAGATGAGAAAGTTTTTCTGTGCAGGAGAGGGTCAGGTGCTTGTTGATGCCGACTATTCGCAGATTGAACTCCGTGTGCTTGCCCATATTTCGGGTGACAAAAATATGATTAAAGCGTTCAGGGATAACGAAGATATCCACGCAATCACAGCGTCACAGGTGTTCAATATGCCGCTTGATATGGTAACTCCGATTATGAGAAGCCGTGCAAAGGCGGTCAACTTCGGCATTGTTTACGGTATCGGTGCATTTTCTCTTGCAAAGGATATCGGTGTTTCAAACAGAGAGGCAAAGCGCTACATTGAAAGCTATCTTGCCCATTACAGCGGTGTTGACAGCTATATGAAAAATGTTGTTGAAAGAGCAAAGGCTGACGGCTATGTTGAAACGATGTTCGGCAGAAGAAGAAATCTTCCCGAACTCACCTCGGGCAAGCATATGATCCGTGCATTTGGCGAGCGAGTTGCAAGAAATATGCCGATTCAGGGTACAGCCGCTGACATTATCAAGATTGCTATGATTAAAGTTGATGAGCGAATGAAAGCCGAAAAACTCCGTGCAAGACTTGTGCTTCAGGTTCACGATGAACTAATCGTTGAAGCTCCGCAGGATGAGAGCATGAGAGTTGCACTCATCGTTCAGGAAGAAATGGAAAACGCAGTAAAAATGAGCGTTCCGCTCACAGCCGATGCGGCAGTCGGAAGGACTTGGTATGATGCAAAAGGATAACAGAACAATTGCCTTTGTCTGCACGGGCAACACCTGTCGCAGTCCTATGGCAGAGGCAATTTTTAATGATATGGCAGAGAAAAACGGTGTTTGCGTCAGGGCGGAAAGCTTTGGCATTGCAACCTCAACGGGACTTCCCGTGTCGGAAAATTCAGTAATTGCCTGCAAAGAAATCGGGATTGACCTTTCGGGCAAAGCTTCAACAGCTGTAGCTGATGCCGGCATTGAAAAATACGAAAAATTTTACTGTATGTCGCAAAGTCACGCAAAAATGTTGATGCAGTTTTTTCTTGTGCAGCCCGAAAAAATCGCCGTACTCGGTATAAGCGATCCCTACGGCGGCGACATTGATGTGTACAGACATTGCCGTGATGAAATTGTTAATTCTGTAAAGGAAATATTAAAAGCGTATGAAAATTGACAGAATGACCGAAAATCAGCTTGAGGCGGTTGCACAGCTTGAACAGCGGTGCTTTTCACATCCGTGGTCATTTAACAGCCTTGAAGAAGAACTGAACAACGAAACCTCGCTGTTTTTTACCGCAACGGAAGACAATGCCGTTGTCGGATATATAGGAATGAGTGTTGTTGTTGACGAGGGTTACATTTTCAATGTTGCCGTTGACGGTACACACAGAAATCGGGGAATAGGTTCGGCGCTTGTTGAAACGCTTGTGAACTATGCCAAGAAAAATAACCTCTGCTTTCTCACTCTTGAGGTTCGTGAAAGCAACAAAAATGCCCGTTCTCTCTATGAAAAATTCGGATTTATCAAGGTGGGAGAGAGGAAAAACTACTACTCTTCTCCTGCTGAAAACGCTGTTTTAATGACACGCTTTTTTTGACATATATATGTAATAAAACATTATATAAATGATATTACGGAACTTCGTCATAAATGTTTCGTAGTGAAAGGAAAATTATGAAGATACTCGCAATAGAATCGTCCTGTGACGAAACTGCGGCAGCGGTTGTTGAGGACGGCAGAAACATAATCTCCTCGGTGGTTGCATCTCAGGTTGAGGAACACAAGCTTTACGGCGGTGTTGTTCCCGAAATCGCATCCCGCCGTCACGCAGAGGCAATTGTTCCTGTTGTAAGACAGGCTCTTGAAGATGCAGACTGCACGCTTTCGGATATTGACGCAATCGGTGTTACATATGCCCCCGGACTTATCGGAGCGTTGCTTGTGGGGGTGAATTTTGCAAAGGGACTTTCACTCGCAACAGGAATTCCCCTTGTGCCTGTTCACCATCTGCGTTCGCATATTGCGTCAAATTATATTTCAAATAAAGAATTAAAGCCGCCGTTCCTCTGCCTTGTTGTGTCGGGCGGTCACAGTCACATTGTTATGGTTGAGGACTACACAAAGATGAAAATTATCGGCAAAACCCGTGATGATGCCGCAGGCGAGGCTTTTGACAAAGCCGCAAGAACAATGGGAATGCCGTATCCCGGCGGAATTGAAATGGACAAGGTTGCCGAAAACGGCGATCCGTTCGCATTCAAGCTCCCTCGTCCGGTAGTTCACGACGCACCGTATGATTTTAGCTTTTCGGGACTTAAAACCGCAGTCATCAACCTTATTCACAATTCGGCACAAAAGGGTGTTGAGCTTAACAAAGCCGATGTCTGTGCATCATTCCGCTATGCCGTTGTTGATTGCCTTGCTACAAACTTTATCAAGGCGGCTGAAGACTTGAAACAGAAAAAGCTTGTAATCGCAGGCGGTGTTTCTGCAAATTCACTTCTCAGACGAACGCTTGCCGAGGAGTGCAAAAAGCGTGGCTGGGAAATGTATATGCCCGAAAAATCTCTTTGCGGTGACAATGCCGCCATGGTCGGTTCACAGGGTTATTATGAGTTTGTCAGCGGCAATGTTGCGGGAACAGACCTCAATGCTTTTGCCACAATGAGTATTGAAAAAGGCTGATTTATTCGCAAATAATCACTAAAACACTTGCTATTTTATCAAGAATATACTAAAATAGTGTTAATAAACCGAAAGGATGATTTAAAATGAGCAATCCTATTGTTACTTTTGAAATGGAAAACGGAAAAACAATCAAAGCGGAGCTTTATCCCGAAATTGCTCCGAATACTGTAAATAACTTTCTCAGCCTTGTGAACAAGGGCTACTATGACGGACTCACATTCCACCGTGTAATCTACGGATTTATGATTCAGGGCGGTTGTCCCGAGGGCACAGGTATGGGCGGCCCCGGATACTCAATCAAGGGTGAGTTTGCTATGAACGGCTTTGAAAATGACCTCAAGCACACAGAGGGTGTCCTTTCAATGGCTCGTTCGATGATGCCCGATTCAGCGGGTTCACAGTTCTTCATTATGCACAAGAACGCTCCGCACCTTGACGGTCAGTATGCCACTTTCGGCAAGGTTATCGAGGGTATGGATGTTGTCAATGAAATTGCGGAATGTGACACGGACTATTCCGACAAGCCGCTTGACCCGCAGGTTATGGCAAAGGTTACAGCAGAAACCTTTGGTGTTGACTATCCCGAACCCGAAAAGTGCTGATATAATCAGGAAAGGAAAATTTGTATGAATGTTTTGCTTGCAGGCGGTGCCGGATATATCGGCTCGCACACTTGTGTTGAACTCATCAATGCAGGTCACGATGTTGTAATTGCAGATAACTTTTCAAACAGCTGTCCGATAGCTGTTGAAAGAGTGGAAGAGCTTACAGGAAAGAAAATTCCGCTCTATGAAGCCGATGTTTGTGACAGGGAAGCTGTTGAAAAGATTTTTTCAGAGAATAAGATTGATGCGGTGATTCACTTTGCAGGTCTTAAAGCAGTAGGCGAAAGCTGCGAAAAGCCTGTTGAATACTACCGCAACAATATTGATTCAACACTCACTTTGCTTGAAGCAATGAAAAAACACGGTGTAAATAACTTTATTTTCAGCTCAAGTGCCACAGTTTACGGTACTCCCGAAACAGTTCCGCTTGTTGAAACAATGCCAAAGGGTTCTCCTACAAACCCATACGGTTGGACAAAGTTTATGATGGAACAGATTCTTACGGATGCCGCAAACGCAAATCCTGATATGTCTGTTGTTCTTCTTCGTTACTTCAACCCGATTGGTGCTCACGAAAGCGGCAGAATCGGCGAAGACCCGAACGGTATTCCAAACAATCTTATGCCGTACATAACTCAGGTTGCCGCAGGCAGACTCAAGTGCCTTGGTGTGTTCGGTGACGATTACCCGACCCATGACGGTACAGGTGTGCGTGATTATATTCATGTTGTCGACCTTGCCAAAGGTCATGTAAAGGCTATTGAATATTCGGCAGAGCATAAGGGTACTGAGATTTTCAATCTGGGTACAGGTGTTGGTTACAGCGTTCTTGATATTGTAAAGGCTTTTGAAAAGGCGAATTCAATAAAAATTCCTTATGTTATCAAGCCTCGCCGTGCAGGTGATATTGCAGAGTGCTTTGCTGACGCAACAAAAGCAAAGAATGTACTCGGTTGGGTTGCCGAAAAGAACCTTGAGGATATGTGCAGAGACAGTTGGAACTGGCAATCTCACAATGTTAATGGTTACAAATAACAAATTATCAACATTTAATTTGTGCAATCCTACAAAAAACAATATTTTGTAAAATAATCTACGGTTAAAAGTCATTTACAGTTGACTTTTAATGGTCGATTGTTGTATAATTATACTGCTTATAGAAGCATTATCACATAAGGAGGAAAAGAAAATGTTCAAAAAAGCACTTAGCCTTTTACTGTCTATGATGCTTGTTGTGACATCGCTCGTTGTAACTGTAGTGAGCGTTTCTGCTACCGGCGATACATATTTCGTATCCGGTAATGAAAAACTCACAGGTTACGAGTGGGCTAAGGAAGAAGCAACTTGCAAAGAGAATGTAATGACAGAAAACGGCGACGGTAACTACGAAAAAGTATTTACCAATGTAGCAGTCGGCGACGGCTACCAGTTCCAGATCGTTAAAAACGATTCAGAGTGGATTGGTGTAGGCGATACCGGCAAAGACAACTTCACATTCAATGTAACAAAGGAATGTGATGTAACAGTAACTTTTAACCCCACAACAAAAGAAATCACTGCAACAGGTGAAGGTGTTGTAATTCCGACAGACCTTGTTATTGACCGCATTACAGCTGTTGGTAACGGCGCTGATGCATGGCTCAACGACCAGAACTGGAAGGTAGATGCTGATGCCAACATCTTGGCTGAAACATCTGAGGGTTCAAAGGTTTACCAGATTAAGTTTGAGAGCCTCGACGCTTATGAGAACTATCAGTTCAAGTTTGCTGCTAACGGTTCATGGACAGATAACTGGGGCCTTCCTGAGCAGGGCAATGCTCCTCTCAATGAGTGGTTTGACCTTACATACAACGGTCAGAACATGATCATTGATACAGATGCAGCTGGTTACGAAGACGGTTATGACATCGTTCTTACACTTGACCTTTCAGGCTTTAACTATTCAACAAAGAAGGGTGCTAAGGGTAAGGTTGACATCATCACTGGTGAAGAGCCTACAGAGCCTGCTACAGAAGAGCCTACAACAGTAGCTCCTGCAACAGAGCCTGCTACAGAGCCTGCAACAGAAGCTCCTACAACAGAGGCAGCTACAACAGTTGCTCCTGCAAAGGGTCTTACAGTAACAGCTACTTCAAGCCTCTTCCCTGAGAAGAAGGTTACACTTAGCCCTGACCAGAAGACAGTTAAGGTTACTTATGTTCTTCAGACACAGGATAAGGACATCCTCGACTTCCAGTGGTTTATGAACTACGATGCAAGCGTACTTAAGCCAACAGCTAACTCAAAGAAGGCAACTTCATTTGAGTATCCTAGCCAGGGTAGCTACATCTACAACAAGGCTATCTCGGGCGAGATTGGTGCTAACGGTACAAACCTCGGTCTTTATGATTCAACATCTAAGGAAATCGTACTTGCTTCAGCTGAGTTTGAAGTAATCGATCCTACAGCAGTTGAAACAAAGATTGACCTCGATGTACAGGTTCTCCGTGTATCAAAGGTTGATCCTGACACAGAACTCACAATCACTGAAGAAGAATCAGAGATTACAAACTTTGGCCTTAACCAGGCTAACTACGACAAGTATGTTAAGGTTTGCAAGACTGTAACAGATCCTGACCAGTCATACGAGCCTACAGAGCCTGCAACAGAAGCTCCTACAACTGCAGAGGCTACAACAGTTGCTCCTACAACAGTAGCTCCAACAACTGAAGAAGCAACAACAGTTGCTCCAACTACAGTAGCTCCTACAACAGAAGAGCCAACAACAGTTGCTCCTACAACAGCAGCTCCTGCAAAGGGTCTCACAGTAACAGCTACTTCAAACCTCTTCCCTGAGAAGAAGGTTACACTCAGTCCTGACCAGAAGACAATCAAGGTTACTTATGTATTCCAGTCTAAGGACAAGGATATGCTCGACTTCCAGTGGTTCATGAACTACGATGCAAATGTACTTAAGCCAACTGATAACTCAAAGAAGGCAACTTCATTTGAATATCCAAATCAGGGCAGCTACATTTACAACAAGGCTATCCCGGGCGAAATCGGTGCTAACGGTACAAACCTCGGCCTTTATGACACATCTTCAAAGGAAATCGTACTTGCTTCAGCTGAGTTTGAAGTAATCGATCCTTCAGCAACAGAGACAACAATTGATCTCGATGTACAGGTACTTCGTCTTTCAAATGTTGATCCTGACACAGAGTTCACAATCACTGAAGAAGAAGTAGAGGTTATGAACTTTGGTCTTAATCAGGAAAATTATGACAAGTATGTTTCTGTTTGCAAGACAGTAACAGTTCCTGACGGTTCAGAAGAACCAACAGTAGCTCCAACAACAGTAGCTCCTACAACTGAAGAAGCTACAACAGTAGCTCCAACAACAGTAGCTCCTACAACTGAAGAAGCTACAACAGTTGCTCCTACAACAGAAGAGCCAACAGAAGTTCCTACAACAGTGCCTGTTACAGAAGTTCCAACAACAGCTCCTGTTACAGAGCCTACAACAGTAGCTCCTACAACAGAGCCAACAACAGAGCCTACTCCTGCAGCAGATCCTATCTATGTAGTAGCCGGTTCAGAAGACTTTGCCGGCATCAGCTGGATCGGTGATCCTGTAAACGGTGCTCAGAATGTTATGACAAAAGACGGCGAAGTATACAAAAAGACATTCCCTGCAACAAAGGCCGGCGAAAGCTATCAGGTCAAGGTTGTTAAGAATGTAGCTAACGGTACAGATCCTGAAACAAGCGCAACAGTTTGGGATCAGACATGGATCGGTTACAAGAACACAGATCTCAACCTCACATTCAATGTGAATAAGGATTGTGATGTAACAGTTACATACGATCCTGCTACAAATCAGATTAGTGTTACTGGTGATGATGTTACTATCATAGAAGACATCGACATTAAATATGTAGTAGCTGTTGGTAATGGTTACGAAAACTGGCTCAATGATGTTAACTGGGGCGTTGACTCTGACAAGAACATGATGGAGCAGGTTGCTGACAAGGTTTACAAGATTACTTATACTGATGTAGCATCATCAGATAGCTATCAGTTCAAGTTTGCTGCTAACGGTTCATGGGCTGCTAACTGGGGTCTCCCAGAGCAGGCAGTTGCTCCTGTTGGCGAAAACTTCGACCTTACCTTCAACGCCCAGAATATGGTTCTCGATACTGTAGCTCTTGGCTATGAAGAAGATACACCTGTAGATGTAACACTTACACTTGACCTCAGCAACTTCAACTACATTGCTGGTACAGGTGCTAAGGCATTCATTCAGGTTACACCTAAGACTCCTTCAGACGAAGCTACAATCACAGCTTCTTCAAACATTTGCCAGGCTAACGGCACAGGCACATACAAGGTTGGTGACAAGGTATCAGTTTACTATGTTCTCGATACTAAGGACGCTCAGCTTGAAGATGTTCAGTGGACTCTTGAATATGACAAGGATGCTCTTGAACTCAATTCACTCACAATGCCTGCAATTGATGACGCTATGATCAATACTGATAATGCATCAGGTCTTGCTTCTAATCTTGCACTCTACGACTTTGCCGGTGGCAAGAAGCTCGTTGAGGCTACATTCACTGTAAAGGCAGCAGGCGAAACTAATGTTAACCTCAATGTTGTTGACCTTACACTTGGTAAGCTCAATGCTGATACAGGTCTTGTAGACGAAGATACAGAGTACGAGGCAGTTGTTAACGGTGACATTGCTAATGATATCTTTGATAACATTAACTCAGAGGCTAAGGTAGAAGCTTATGTTGAGCCAACAACAGTTGAACCAACAACAGTTGAGCCAACAACAGTTGAACCAACAACAGTAGAGCCTACAACAGTAGAGCCTACAACAGTAGAGCCAACAACAGTAGAGCCAACAACAGTTGAACCAACAACAGTTGAGCCAACAACAGTTGAGCCAACAACAGTAGAGCCTACAACAGTTGAACCAACAACAGTTGAGCCAACTACAACAGAGCCTGCTACAGAGCCTGACACAACAGTTGAGCCTGCAACAGAGCCTGATACAACAGTAGAGCCTGACACAACAGTAGAGCCTGCAACAGTTGGTCCTACAACTCCGGATGCAACTTCATCAACAGAGCAGCCTACAACAAAGGGTCAGTCAACTTCTGATACTTCAACATCTGACACACCGGGTGGTAACAATAATGGCAACAGCCCAGTTCAGACAGGTAATGCTTCTATGGCAATCGTTATCCTCTTAGCTCTTGTTTCTGCAACAGGTGTTGTTTACTTCACAAGAAAGAGATTCACAAAGTAATTTGAATTTCTGATTGTAAGAATTGTTAACGGTGTTGACAGTTAAAAAAATAATTTTTCGCCCCTCGGTTTTCCGAGGGGCGTTTTTTTTTTTTCTTTTGCTGCCTTTATATTTGTGAATTTTTGTGGTCACAAGTTTTGTTCGTAAATTTTCACACAAAATTCAATGAAAATTGTGAATATATTCATTGAAATTTTTATTGCAATGATATATAATAGAAACATCAAACTAAAGGAATGAAAAAAATGTCTAAAAAAATAAAAAGTATTCTTTCAATTCTCTTTGCCGCAGTGCTGACAGTTTCTTGTTTCTGTATTCCTGTTAATGCTGCCGATGATGATTTGAAAATCAAAATCTCATCTGATGACAAAGATTCCGTAACTGCCAAGGTCGGCGATACTGTAAAGTATGCGGTTTATATGACTCAGACCAAGGAAGAGGTAATCGGTGTTCAGATGAGCTTTTTCTATGATGATGCTTACCTGAAAATGAACGCTGATTCGGTTAAGTGCGAAAGTTTTCCTAACTCAGTGGGCAACACAGCTTTGAAGAATTACTACATATTCACATGGACAGATGTTCAAAACCCTGTAACACTTAATGCCGACAAGGCACTTGTTTCTGCTGAATTTAAGGTTCTTAAGGGCGGTGAAACAGACCTTTCATACTTTATTTCCGATATTTACGGTAATGATATGACATACCTCAAGTCATATAAAATTACCTGCAAACTTTGGGTGAATGGCGAAGAGGTCAAGAAAGATGTAGTCCCGATTGTTGATGAAAAGAACGCAAACGAAAACAAACTGCAGGGCGACTTCGTAAACTATGTTGACGGTATGGGCGAGGAGAATACTCCTAACAAAGACGATCACAAGTCGGTAGTTGTTGAGAAGAGATACATCACTACTCAGCAAAACACTTCAGTTGTTGATGTTACAAAGGTTGTTGAATCGTCAACAAACGGTTCCGGTTCGACCACAACAATCATTATCATCGTTGCAATAGTTGTTGTTCTGCTTGCAGCAGGTGCAATAATTTTTGTAAAGAAGAAAGATGAGAAGAACAAAGCTGATTCAATCGCTAACTCACAGCCGGATGATAATAACGAAAACTAATTTCGGCTTTAATATCTTTATAAGATGAATTAAAATTAAACAATGCCGTGGCTACATTGTGCCGTAGCTTGTGACAGGTTACAAACTGTTGCTAAATACACAAAATTGCAGATGCAATTTTGTGTATTTTTTTGTTTTAAACTGAGCCAAAAAGATTGCATTTTTTGATTTTTTGTTATATAATGATTTCATACCGATAGATATCGGAAATTTTTTTGGAGGAGATTCAAATGTCAAAAAAACTTATTAGTATCATTTTGTCATGCGTTCTCGTTCTTTCACTTGCACTCGTAGGTGTAATTGGCGTTTCCGCAGCTGTTGACAAAGATGGTCGTTACGTTCCGAGTGAGGGCGTAAAAGAAACAAACAGAGTATACTTCCTTATGCCTGAGTCATGGAAGAGTGAGAAGTTCGGTGCTACAGATGCCGGTGCATACTGGTGGAATGGTGCAGATCAATGTGGTTCTATAGATGGCACATCAGTTGGTGCTGCTTGGCCTGGTTACAAGATGCAGGTTGCTGATGCTGACGCTAACCTCTTCTATGTTGACCTTCCTTCAGATGTTCCTGTAATTCTTTTCAACAACAATATCAACGGTGGTGAGAGAAAAGTAGACAAGGATACAGGCAAAACAACTTTCGAGTTTGGCGAGGAACAGTTCAAGGCTGCTAAGCAGACAATGGATGTCACTTGTCAGTACTATTCAGAGGGTGACGATGAATACTATGACAACATGGCAGACGGCGAGTTCTGGGCAAAGGCTCAGGAAGCAGTTGAGGGTGACGATAAGACATTCCTCGGCAACTTCCAGAAGAACTTCTTCATGGAGACAGAGTATGACCTCGGCATCTCAATGAACTTTGACAACATGGTATATGTTATCGATCCTAACAATACTTCAGTTAACGAAGTAAGCGGTAAGGAAACCTACGGCGGTAACTTCTACTTCTTCTATGGTAAGAACGAAGAAACAGGCAACTATGAGTACGGCGGACTTCCTAACTATGAAATGGCTAAAGAGGCTGGTGTAGTTAAGAACATTGATAAGAACGCAACTCCTGATGAGCCTGCTTCAAAGCCAACAGATCCTAGCAACAACAACAATAACAACACAAACCCAACAACAACAGTTCCTGCTCCTGATCAGAACGCAACATCTGCTACAAACGCTGTTTCAACATCAGACACAGCTAACAACACAGATAACAATGCAGTTCAGACAGGCGCTACAACAGCAGCTGCAGTTCTCGCAGTTCTTCTCGTTGCAGGCGGTGCAGTTGTTTACACACGCAAGAGATTTGAATAATCTTAAATAATTATACATAATTATAATTGTTTAATGCCCTCCACATGGAGGGCATTTTTGCTTTAAAACCTCCATTTGACTCTCCTCAAAAAACTGTGCATAAATGACGGATTATATTTGAAAATTTGTTCTAAAAGACCAAAAATGTAAAACTGATAAAATAAACAGGTAAAATTTGGTTATTATGACATAGCTATTACAGCTCAAAATCCCCTATAACACTTGATTTTTACTGCGTTTTATACTATAATAGTCATGCTGATACAAGTATGGTGTCGGAAATTCGTAAGGAGGAAATTTAAAATGTCCAAAAAAGTTATAAGTCTTTTATTGGCTGTTATGCTCGCAGTAGCAATGATTGCAGTTGCTGCAGTCAGCGTTTCTGCCGATACGGACGATGAAGGCAGATATGTGCCTTCAGAGGGCACTGAAACTTACCATGTATATTTCTATAAGCCTGCTGACTGGGAGAACGAGTACACATCCGACGCAGGTATTTATTGGTGGAGTGGTTCGGATAGTCCTTCAGCTTGGCCGGGTTACGGTGCTCATAAGGCAGACATTCCAAATGTTTACTATTGTGATGTACCGACTGATGTTGTCAATGTAATCTGGAACAATGCTCTTGACGGTACAGACGATCCAATCAATCCTGAGTATACTCATGCTTATCAGACAAATGATATTACATTCTTCGGTTATGATGCAGAAGAGTCTGACTATTATCCTGACGGTGTAGATAACTTTGATAATATGATTTATGTTATCAATCCTGAGTACACATCTGTTAATGATAAGGGCAAGTCAATCTTTGCAGGCGAGTGGTTCTACTACTACGGTAACGGCGAGTACGGTACTGCTCCTACAAAGGCAGAACTCAAAGCCGGTGATTATTACGGCAAAGACGGCGTGTTCCCTACAGAGTACACTCCATCAGGTGAAGAAACAACAGCTGCCCCTACAACAGTTGTGACAGAGCCTGCTACAACAGAGCCTGCAACTGATGCAACTGCTGCTACAGAAGCTACATCAGCTACTGAAGATTCTTCACTTGCACTCACAGTTAATGCTACATCTAACTATTTCCCGATGGCAAGCGCACAGTACAATGCATCTACAAATCAGGTAACAGTTACATACAACTTTGAATCTGCAAAGAATGTTCTTGATACACAGTGGTACATTTCATATGACCCGACAATTCTTTCTGTTGCAGAGGAAAACGCAGTAAATTCTGTTTGTCCCGCAATGAACGGCAAGGGTGCTTATGTCAACTTAAATAACAAGGTTGACGGTACAGGTTATGTAAGATTCTGTGCAAGTGACCTTTCACTCTATAACTTCAGTGAAAAGACACCTTTTGCAAAGGTTGTATTTGATGTAAAGGATATTTCAAAGGTTGCTCCTGTTTCTACAACAGTTGACCTCGTTGTTCAGGTACTCCGTGTTTCTGAACTTAATCCTGACACAGAAATGACAGACAGTGCTAAGGAAGTTGTTCTTGTTGATAAGGAAGTTGTAAAGAAAGATCCTGTTGCTTCTGCAGTAAAGGTTGACCTTTCTACAGAACTTACACCTTCAACATATGTTGAGCCTACTACAGCTGAACCTACAACTGAAGAGCCGACAACTGCCGAGCCTACTACAGTAGAGCCAACAACAACTGAGCCGACAGAAGCTCCGACAACAGCTCCTGTTACAACTCAGCCTGCTACAGAAGAGCCAACAACAGTAGCTCCGACTACAACAGAGCCGGCTACAGATGCTCCTGCTACAGAGCCTGAAACAACAACAACTTCTGTAACAGATCCGGACGCAACAGTTGCACCTGCAACAGAGAATCCTACTGTAGCTCCTACAACTTCTCAGAATGCTACATCTGCTACAGAATCCACAACACAGAAGAGCAATTCAACATCCGACACCCCTGATACACCTAACAACAACGGCAACAATAACGGTGCTGTTCAGACAGGTGAAGCTCCTCTCGCAGTTGTAATTCTTACACTCCTCATCGGTTCAACTTGCGTAATGTTCGTTCTCCGCAAGAAGGAAGATATCCTTTAATAGCCGATAAAGACTAAAAATCTAAAGGGTTGACCAAATTACGGTCAGCCCTTTTCCTATGTCCATTTTTCAGTGCTATGATGTTTAGCTATTAAATTTGTGATAAAAACGCAAAAAAACAGCTCCACTATTTTAGTGGAGCTGTTTCGTAATTTGTAAATTTGTAAAATCAGTTAGCTCTGGTAACCTTACCTGAACGCAAACAACGGGTGCAAGCATATACACGCTTTGGTGAACCGTCAACAATAGCCTTTACACGCTGTACGTTGGGCTTCCATGTTCTGTTTGATCTTCTGTGTGAGTGAGATACCTTAATACCGAACTTTACATCCTTACCGCAGAATTCACATTTTGCCATGCGTCTGCACCTCCTTAAGAAAACTAATTCTATTTCTAACTTTGTTATAATAACAGAAAATGAGAAAAAATGCAAGGGTTTTTTGAAAATTTCTTAACTTGTTTTTTGCTCTTGTAATTTTTGATGATATATTATATAATTAGGAGTAAATATAGTTACACGATTGTTACCTAAAATTTTGAAATTCAGGAGGCTATTATGCTCTCATTATTACTTAACGGAATCAGAAACGGCAACCTTGACTTCGGTGCTGTAATTGCTGAAATTTTAGCAGTGCTTGTCATCATATTTTTGATTTTGCCGTTCCATGAATGGGCGCACGCTTTTACCGCGTCACTTCTTGGTGACAAGGCGGTAAAGTACAGAGGCAGACTTTCACTCAACCCACTCAGCCACATTGAACCTATCGGTGCATTGTGTATGCTCTTGTTCGGTTTTGGTTGGGCAAAGCCTGTTCCGATTGATCCGCGAAACTTTAAAAATCCAAAGGTCGGAATGGCAATCACAGCAATTATGGGACCGATTGCAAATATCGTTGCCGCATTTGTCGGACTTCTCATTTTCTATCCGATTATCTATTTTACAGGCGCATTTCCGCTTTCTACAATCGGAGATTATGTCGTACAGTTTTTGAGTTTCTACATTCAGTGCAATGTCGGACTTGCAGTGTTCAACCTTATTCCGATTCCGCCTCTTGACGGTTCAAAGGTTTTGTTCGTATTTTTACCCGACAAGGCTGTTGACTTTTTCTACAGATACCAGACATATTTCTTTATAGGTTTGTTTGTACTTCTTTATGTTGGTGTGCTTAACTATCCGATGAGCTGGCTCAGCAATCAGATTCTTGACTTCATCAGTTGGTTGGCAAGATTGCCGTATGCACCGTTTATCGGTTAAATCAAAAATCATTCGTAACAAAAATCACAACGAAATAATTATCTATGGAAACACAACTTCAATACAAGCTGTCGGCATTTGAAGGTCCTCTTGACCTTTTGCTGACGCTGATTTCTAAAAACAAAATAGATATTTACGACATCAGCATTTCCGAATTGCTCGACCAGTATATGGAGCAGATTAACAGGATGCAGGAAAATCAGATGGATATCGCATCGGAATTCCTGACAATGGCATCAAGGCTTGTGTATATCAAGTCGGTAATGCTTTTGCCAAAGTATGAGGAAGAGGCTGAAGAACTCAAGAAAGAACTTTCGGGACAGCTTCTTGAATATGCCGTTTGCCGTGAAATGGCGGCAAAGCTCGGCGATATTTATGACTTTGACAGCTTTTACCGAGATGCATCTCCTGTTGAATTTGACCTGACATACAACCGTATTCATCCGAGTGAGGATATCGCAAAGGCATATGTCAGCGCAGTCGGACGAGGTAAGCGTAAGCTTCCACCGTCAAAAGACGCTTTCTCAGGCATTGTATCACACAAAATCGTGTCGGTGAACAGTAAGATTATCCACCTTATGAGAAGACTTTGGCACGGTAAGAAACTCGAATATCACGAGATTTTTGAAGTGTGTGAGGGCAAAAGCGACCTTGTCGCAACATTCCTTGCAACACTCGAACTTGTAAAGGGCAAGCGTATCAGAATTGAGGGCAGTGGTGAAAATGCCGTTGTTCATATGATTGAGGATAAAAACGCAATGCCTTTGCCACAGGTTGGCGAGGACGAAAACAATGAAAATGAGGAGGTGCAGTAATGGCTGTTGAAAACATTCGTGGTGCGATTGAGGCGATATTGTTCGCAAACGGTGCGTCGGTTGAGTTTTCCCGAATTGCACAGGCACTTGAAATTTCCGAAAAAAAGGTTAAAGAGCATATTTCTGCACTGATTGATGATTATGAAGCGTCAGGACGGGGCATAACTATAATATTGCTTGACAATTCCTGTCAGATGGTTTCAAAAAAGGAATTTGCTCCGCAGATTCGCACCGTTATGGATTTGAGAAGAAACACTCCGCTTTCACAGGCGGCTCTTGAAGTTCTTGCAGTTGTTGCGTACAATCAGCCTGTTACAAAGGCTTTTGTCGAGCAGGTGCGTGGTGTTGACTGCAGTGGTGTAATCGGCAGTTTGACAACAAAAGGTCTTGTTGAAGAAAAGGGCAGACTTGAGCTACCGGGCAGACCGTTGCTTTACGGCACAACCGAAAACTTTTTGCGTTGCTTTAACATTTCAAGTCTTGACGAACTTCCTCCGCTCCCCGAGAGTGATGAGGACAAGGAGTCCGAAGATAACGGTGAAGAACAGGATAAGACTGAAAACAGTAATGAACAGATGGATTTGTTTTCGGCTCAGCCTGATGACAAGCAGTAAGACTTAGGGGGAATTCCCTTGCTTTGGTTATATATTTTACTCGGAATTGCTCTGTTTGTTGCGCTTGTGATGTTTATTCCGATTACTTTGCGTGCATCATATAAAGAGGACTTTTGGTGCGCCGTGTATATCGGCTTTGTAAAGCTGCAGCTTGTGCCGGCAAAACCCAAAAAGGAAAAGAAGAAGAAAAAAGCAAAAAAACAAACTAAGAAAACCGAACAGCCTAAAAAAAAGGAAGAAAAAAAGCCGAGCCTTATAAAAAAATACGGTATTGAGTGGCTTTTGAACCTGATAAAAAAAGTTGCAGAGCTTGCAGTATCTGCATTGCAGGACTTTTTCAGCCACATACTGGTTAAAAAATTGTCGCTGAGTATCAGCGTTGCAGGCGATGATGCGGCTGACACGGCTATAAAATACGGCAAATACTGTGCCGTTGTTTATCCGGCAGTAGGCACAATTGTCCGTGTTGTAAAATGCAAAGGCTACGGAGTTGACATAAATCCGAATTTTTCGGAAAAAGCAGAAACTGAAATTAACTTTGACTTTGCCGCAAGAATTTTCGCGTTCCGACTTATTGCTCTTGCCGTTAAGCACGGAATCAAGGGACTTAAGCTTCTTGCAGAAGTGAAAAACGAACTATAAATAACTGATGATTTATATAAATATAAAAGGAGAATGGCTATGGAACATCCTATCGGTAATCTGATGAATATTACAATGGAAAAAATTAAGGAAATGATTGATGTCAATACTATCATCGGCGATCCAATTACCTCGCCTGACGGTACACTCATCATTCCTGTTTCAAAGGTAAGCTACGGCTTTGCGTCAGGCGGTTCTGATTTGCCCACAAAAAAAGAAAACAAGGACTGCTTTGGCGGCGGAAGCGGTGCGGGTGTTACTATTCAGCCTGTTGCCTTTCTTACCGTTTATCAGGGCGATGTAAGGCTTGTTTCCGTTGACAGGGAAGAAGGTACAGCCGACAAGCTCGTTAATATGATTCCCGATGTTCTCAAAAAAGTAAAGGGAGTTTTCAAAAAGGATAAGAGCGAATCCGCAGACGATTTTTCCGAAATCACACAGGACGATATTGACGGCTGATTCGTAATATTGCAACACCCCTCGGCATAGATTTATGCAGGGGGTGTCCTTATGAAAAAAATAATCTCGCTTGCGGTGTGCTTTGTTATGCCGTTTGTGCTTATGGGCGCAAAAACTTCGGAGGATACTCCTCCGAAAACTTTTGCACAGGCATTTGTTCTTTATTGTCCCGATAACAACACGGTTATCTGTTCAAAAAATGCAGATGAAAAGATGAAACCTGCAAGCACTACAAAAATTATGACATCTCTCATAACGCTTGAGGAGGCGGCATCCTGTAACAGCGAAGTAACCTTCAAACAGGAAATGGTTGCCGAGGGCAGTTCGATGTATCTCAAGGTCGGCGAAAAAGTCCGACTTTCGGACCTTGCGTCAGGAATGATGATGGCGTCGGGTAATGATGCGGCGAATGCGGCGGCATATACGATTTCGGACAGTCCCGAAAAGTTTTCACAGCGAATGAATGAAAAGGCAGAGCAAATCGGTATGACGAATACCCATTTTGTAACGCCGAGCGGACTTGACGATGACAACCATTACTCAAGTGCAAAGGATATGGCTTTGCTTATGTCATATGCACTTGAAAATGACGATTTTGCAAATCTTACGGCTAAGAAGAGCGTGACCGTTGAATTTCTTGAACCGAAATCAAAGAAAACCGCATATGCAAATCATAACAGGCTTTTGTCGCTTTATCCCTACTGTACAGGCGGAAAAACAGGCTATACAACGGCGGCAGGGCGGTGCCTTGTTTCCTCTGCAAAAAAAGACGGTGTAACGCTTGTGTGCGTCACGCTGAATGACCGTAACGATTGGAATGACCATATTTCTCTTTATGATTACGCTTTTGAAAAGTACAGGGGAGTTGACTGCAAGGACGCTGACTTTTGTGCCGATATTCCGTGCGTGGGCGGTGATAAGGACAGCGTAACGGTTACAGGGGAGAAGAACAACACAATCGTTTTAAAGCGTGAGGACTGCGATAAAATCAAGAAAAAAATCTTCATAGACAGCTTTTTGTATGCTCCGATTGAAAAGAACGAATCGGTTGGCAGAATTGAATACACACTCGGCGGAAAGCTGCTTTATAAATGCAACATTGTTGCAGGCGAAAAGATTAAATCGGATAAAAAGAGTGTGTCAATATTTTCGGCAATAGGAAATCTGTTTTCGTGACAGTTTGAATATACAGAATATTTATAAAAAGGAATTTACATATGGCTAAAATTGAACCTATCAGACTTCAAAAATTCATAGCGCAATGCGGTATTGCGTCAAGGCGAAAAGCCGAGGAGCTTATTCTCGGCGGTCATGTCAAGGTGAACGGCAAAACCGCAATTCTCGGCGATAAGGTTCTTCCTACAGACAAGGTGTTTGTAAGAGGCAAGAGAATTGTTGTGCCGAAGGGCGGTAATTACCGATATATTATGCTCAACAAGCCCCGTGGATTCATTACCACAATGAATGATGAGCGTGGCAGAAAGTGCGTTGCACAGCTTGTTGAGAATGTCGGTGAGCGAGTTTATCCGATTGGCAGACTTGACAAAGACAGCGAGGGTATGCTTGTTTTTACAAATGACGGTGACTTTGCAAACAAGGTTATGCACCCGAAAAACAATGTTTACAAGATTTACAGAGTAACCGTTCGACCGTCAATTGATGAGGATCAGCTTGTAAAGCTTGAAACAGGCGTTGAGCTTGACGGCAGGAAAACAGCTCCCGCATATGTCCGTGTAATCCACAAGGAGCAGGGCAGAGTAGTTCTTGAAATGATTCTTCACGAGGGTAAGAACCGTGAAATCAGAAGAATGTGCGAGGCTGTCGGGCTTGAGGTTGCAAGACTCAAACGCACCCAGATCGGCGGTGTAAAAATGGGTATGCTCAAACAGGGCGACTGGAGAGATTTGACCGAACAAGAGGTTAAAAAACTGCTTGCAAATCCGTTTTTAAACGGCAAACAGCTTTAATTTTCCGTATTTGAAAAATACTTCCGAAACGGTCAATAAAACTATTCGTTAATTTGACAATAAATTTACGGTTTTTACGGAATAACTATTAAATGTGTTAAAAATTGAAATAGTGCAGTGTGTTTTTCTTGTACTTTTGAAGATTATAGAGTATAATGTATTGTGTAGAAAATTAGTATGCACGCTCAGTTTTCGTGCATATTCAATACATGGTATTGGAGGATTTTAAGATGAGTATTGAAAAGATCAATCAGGCAAAGGCTGAAATTTCCGCAACTTCCGCTTATAAGACAATTACGGCGTTTTTTGATGCAGACAGCTTTTGTGAAATTGATGCCTTTGCAAAATCCGGTGAAGGTTTTGCCGAGGTTGTTGCAGGCTTTGGAACAGTAGAAGGTATGCCTGTTTATGCGTTTGCACAGAACAGCGACATTTGCGGCGGTGCTATGAGTAAGGCACAGGCTGCCAAGCTTAAAAAGCTGTATGGTCTTGCACTCAAGACAGGCGCTCCTGTTGTAGGTTTCTATGACAGCGTTGGCGGCAGACTTAATCAGGGTACAGAGCTTCTCGCAGGCTGCGGTGATGTTCTCAATGCGGCTGCGTCACTTTCCGGTGTTGTACCGCAGATTTCGGTTGTTCTCGGCACTTGCCTAGGAACAAACGCTCTTAACGCCGCAAGTGCAGACATCGTTATCATGAGCAAAGACGCACAGCTTTCGCTTTCGGTAACAGGCAAGCATTCCGATGCTGCTTACAATGCTGAAAACGGTATTGCCTCAATCGTTTGTGACGATGCAGACAAGGCAATCAAGGCTGCAAAGGAACTTATCCTTTATCTTCCGTCAAATAACCTCACAATGGCTCCTCAGTCATTTGAAGAAGCTCCGGCAGAGGACGGTTGCGGTTGTGTAGTCAGCAGAACTGTTGACGGCAACAGCATTGTAAAGCTCTTCAATGATTACGGCAAGGAAGCAAATGTTCGTTTTGCAAGACTCGGCGGTCAGGTTGTAGGTATTGTTGTTACAAAGGGCAAGGAGCTTGGTTGCAAGTCTGCAAACAAGGTAGCAAAGTTTGTTCGTTTCTGCGACGCTTTCTCACTCCCTGTTGTAACATTCGTAAACTGCCCGGGCTTTGAGTCAATCAAGTCGGCAACAAAGGCGTCAGCCGCTTATGCTGAGGCAACAACAGTTAAGATTTCTGTTGTTACAGGCAAGGCAATCGGTTCAGGCTATGTTGCTCTTGCAGGCACAGGCGCTAATGCAGATGTTGTTTACGCTCTTCCCGATGCAGTTATTTCACCTGTTAATGTTGAGGCTGCCGCATTCATTATGGCTCCCGAAGTTATGAATGTTGCCACAGATAAGCAGGCTGAGGTTGCTCAGAAGTTTGCTGACGAGAATCTTTCTGCTTACAATGCCGCTCAGAACGGCTATGTTGACGGTATTGTTGAAGAAACTCAGCTCCGTCAGACTCTTATTTCTGCTCTTGATATGCTTTCAGGCAAGCGTGTTTCAACACTTTCAAAGAAGCATTCAACTATCTGATAAATGTAAATGATTACTTGTTAAAATAAAAGGGGATACTAAAAATGAAGAATTTAAGAATTACAGTAAACGGTAACGCATATGATGTTCAGGTTGAGGAACTCGGTGGTTCTTCAGCTCCCGCAGCTGCAGCAGCTCCTGCTCCCGTAGCAGCCGCTCCGGCTCCTGCTGCAAAGCCCGCAGCTCCCGCAGGCGCTCAGGGTTCTGTTGTTATCAAAGCTCCGATGCCGGGTACAGTTGTTAATGTTGTTGTTTCAGCAGGACAGGCTGTTAAAGCAGGCGACGACCTCGTATTCATCGAAGCTATGAAGATGGAAACACCTGTTAAAGCTCCGCAGGACGGCACAGTTGCAACAGTTAATGTTGCAAAGGGTGAGTCAGTTGACTCAGGTAAGGTTCTCGTAACACTTAACTAATCAATAATTCGGAGAAAGGGATGCTGTAAAATGGCAAAAAAAATCAGAGTTACCGAAACTGCTCTGCGTGACGCTCATCAGTCACTCATTGCAACAAGAATGACAACAGAGGAAATGCTCCCTGTTCTTGACAAACTCGATAAAATCGGTTATTACTCACTCGAATGCTGGGGCGGTGCAACATATGACTCATGTCTCAGATTCTTAAACGAAGATCCGTGGGACAGACTCCGCACAATCAGAGAGCATTGCCCTAACACAAAGCTCCAGATGCTTTTCAGAGGACAGAATATGCTCGGTTATCGTCACTATGCCGATGACTGCGTTGAGTACCTTGTTCAGCGTTCAATCGCAAACGGTATTGACATTATCCGTATTTTTGATGCTCTTAACGACATCAAGAATCTTAAAACAGCTATCAAGGCCGCTAACAAAGAAGGCGGTCATGCACAGGTTGCTATCAGCTACACAACAGGTCCTGTATTCACAGATGAATACTATGTTGAGTATGCTAAGAGAATTGCAGACGCAGGTGCAGATTCAATCTGTATCAAGGATATGGCTGCTCTTCTTACTCCGACAAGAACCGAAAGCCTTGTAAAGGCTATCAAAGCCGCTGTTCCGGAGCTTCCGCTTCAGCTCCACACCCACTACACATCAGGTCTTGCATCAATGTGTCTTTTAAAGGGTGTTGAGGCAGGTGCCGACGGCATTGACACAGCAATCAGCCCACTCGCTCTCGGTACATCACACGCACCTACAGAGTCAATGGTTGCCGCTCTTTCAGGCACAGAGTTCGACACAGGTCTTGACCTTAAACAGTTCTCTGACATTCGTGCTTACTTTATGACTCTCCGTGAGAAGTACATCAAGTCAGGACTTCTTGATCCTAAGATGCTCGCAACAGACGCTAACGCTCTTATCTATCAGGTTCCCGGCGGTATGCTTTCCAACCTTCTTTCACAGCTCAAGCAGGCCGGTAAAGAAGACAAGCTTGACGAAGTTCTTGCAGAAGTACCCCGTGTTCGTAAGGATTCAGGTTATCCTCCGCTTGTTACTCCGACATCACAGATTGTCGGCACACAGGCTGTATTCAATGTAATCACAGGCAAGCGCTATTCAATGTGCACAAACGAGTTCAAGGGACTTGTTGCCGGTGAGTACGGTACAACTCCAATGCCGATTGATCCTGAGTTTCAGAAGAAGATTATCGGTGACAAGAAGATTATCAAAGGTCGTCCTGCAGATCAGCTTGAGCCTGAGCTTGATAAGCTCCGTGGCGAGATTGAGCAGTGGATTGAACAGCCTGAGGATGTTCTTTCTTATGCACAGTTCCCGAAGGTTGCCCTCGACTTCTTTGAAAAGAGAAGAAATGCCAAGGTTGGCATCAACGGCGACAAGCTTGACAAGAAAAATATGGTTCACCCAGTTTGATTTGACAACTAAAATTAACATTTATGCCACCTTCATCAACGAGGGTGGCATTTTTTGTAAACTAAAGTTGCTTGAAAATCACCTCTTTTTTTGCTAAAATCCTAGTATAAGCTGACAGTCAGCTTAGTTTTAGAAGAAAAGAGGATGAAATTTCGTGAAAAAATTATTATCAATCTTAATCGCAGTTATGATGTGCTGTGCAGTAACCGTTACCGCCTTTGCGGCAACTCCTGATGAAGCACCTGCAAAAGATATGCAGGCGATAATCAAACAGGCTATGCTCGACAACTACTATACAGATACAAAGCCTACAGAGCTTGAAATCCGCATTGTTGGCGGAAATGAAAACGGAAGTGTGTACTTTGAGCATACCGATAATTTGAGTTATACTTCGGTGGCTTATGAAACACAGCTTGGCAACTATACCTACTCATACACTGCGGCTGATGAGTTGCTCGTTTACAATAACGGCAAAATTTACACACTGAAGAATGCTTACGAAAGCGGAATCATCAATGACGAAGATGTTGCAGACATTGATGAGTGGAACAACAGTTTTTATCAGGAAGCACCCGCTTATGATATAAAGGCTGCAATTGAAAAAGCAATGCTTGAAACTTATTATCTTGATGTTAAGCCGAGCCATATTGAGATTTATATAGTCGGTTCAACAAGTGATGACGGTGTTTATTTCAAGTATAACGATGGACTTCCGAGAGCTGATGTCATGATTGAAGCAATTCTCGGCGAATTTGGCTATAGAACTGCTGAATCAGAGAAAACTTTGCTTTACAAAGACGGCAAAATATATAGTATTCCGTCAGCATACAACTCAGGCGTAATTGATGACGATATTCTTACAGAACTCGTTGATTTCAATATCGGCGTAATGCGTAGATATTATACAGTAGAACTTCCGCCTGCCCCTCCTGCTGATGCAAAATCATCATCAACAAGCGACACAGCAACAAAGGACACGCCGAGCAATTCACAGTACAACAGCGGTGCTGTACAGACAGGACAGAACAGCGTTGCTGTAATTCTTCTTGTTGCAATGCTTGCAGGTTGTGCAGTAATTTTTGCAAAACGCAGAAGCCATTTTGAATAATTTTTAAGTAATAAAAAAATGATATAACATCACAAAAACCGTTCTCATTTAGAGAGCGGTTTTTAATTTATTATTGAAAATATAAATAATTAATGTTATGATAGTGATATAAAATCACAAAAGGAGGCGATGACTATGTTTTTTTAAGTTAAATTGAATAATACAAAAAATATTTAAGGGTTAGGAGATTTTGTATGAAAAAGAAAAAGTTTAAATTATTGACAGGCTTATCATTAACTGCTATACTTGTAATGAACAGTACAGCAACTTTTGGAGCAGTATCTACAGAAATAAGTGAAGATAATCTCAAAACTGACTGCGACGATATTAGTTTGTCAGAGAATTTTTGCGATGATTCTGTAATTGTAGCACTTCGTAACGAAACGAGTATGGAATTAGACACATATTCCGTGTCTGATTTTAGCGAAGTCAATGCTAAATCAGTAAAAGATTTAACAGCTGATACCGTGGATACAATTCAAAATGAGTATGTTTCTGTATATAATGACTTTATTAATGTAGTTTCACAGGATGATACATTATTTTTGACAGAGGAACAGGGTCAGCAGGCTCTTGATAGCATTGACGAAAATATTAAGGATGAATATTCAGGTTTTCATCAAACCTTGTGTATAACATTAAATAAACACGACAAACAAAATGTTTTAGATACCATTCAAACTCTCCAAAAGAGAAATGACGTGCTGTACGCCGAACCTAATTATTGTATTACATTAGATTCAACTGATGTCACTAATGACGAGTATGTCAATGAACAATGGGCTTTAGATAAGATTAACTTGCCTGATGCATGGAAAATAACTACTGGTAGCAAAAGTGTAAAAGTAGGCATTATTGATAGTGGTATTAAGGCAGATCATCCTGATTTAAAAGAAAATGTTGATTGTGAGTTAAGCAAATCTTTTATTGATGGAACAGATGATTCCTATGCGTTGGAAGATGTTTATAAACATGGAACGCATGTGGCAGGAATCATAGGTGCTATTGGAAATAATGGTATTGGTGTTTCAGGAACTTGTTGGAATGTAGATTTAGTAAGTCTGAAGGTTTTTAACGATAATGGCAGTAGTGGAGATAGTACAAATAAACTTAGTGGTGTAATTAATGCTATAAATTATGCAAAAGCTAATGACATAAGAATATTAAATTTAAGTGCTAGTTTTGATGGTCATATTTCAAAATCTTTTGAAGAAACAATAAATAATTACAATGGTTTATTAGTTTGTTCGGCAGGTAATAATGGGTTTAATATAGAAACAGCAAGCAAATATAATAAAATATACCCATCTATATATACTAGTGACAATATAATCTCTGTTGCAGCTTCAGATGTTGATGATAAAATTTGGAAAAATAGTGAGTATAAAGGAAGTAATTATGGTGTAGTTAGTGTTGATTTAGTTGCACCTGGAGTAAATATTTATTCAACATATTCTGCAAGTGATAAAATATATGGGAATATGACAGGTACATCTATGGCAACACCATATGTTACAGGTGTTGCGGCATTGATTCAGAGTAAATATCAGAATATTTCTACTAAGGCAACCAAAAAGGCGATTCTTGACGGTGTTGATAAGTCATCATATTGGTCTAAATATGTAAAAACTGGTGGCAGATTAAATGCTTATAATGCACTTAAATCAGCAGGTGACTGTAAGTTTACAATTCAATATGATAAAAATGGCGGTAGCGGAGATAATATGCCGAGTACAACCGTTGTTTATGGTGTTTCAACAAAAATTAGTTTAAATACATATAAGTCACCATCTGATGAAAAGTTATTTGCCGGTTGGTATGCAAATAGAAAATCAGACGATAAGTGGCTGTATCAAGATGAGTCAGGTAAACTTGGTTGGTATAAAGAAGGAAATCAGCCTACCGGCTATACAAAATCAATTTACAGAGATGGGGTGACAGTTGCACATACATCAAGCGTAAAGAACGACACGATTGTTATGTATGCTTACTGGATTGACAAGAACGATGTGTTGAAAGGTGATGTTAATCTTGACGGTGCAATAACCATTGATGATGCAGTTCTTGTTCAGAAGTATACAAATCATTTGTGTACATTAAGCGACATACAAAAATATGCTGCTGATGTTAATTCTGACGGAGTTATAAATATTTATGATTCAACAGAAATACAGAAAATAATTGCTAAACTGAATTAACGAGGGAAAGAAAATGAAAAAACTTTTAACAGCATTGATAGCATTTGCTATGTGCTTTTCGGTTGTAACAACGGCTTTTGCAGCTACACCTGACGAAGCGTCTGATGCCGAATTGATTTCGGATATCAAACAGGCTATGTTAGATACATATTATGGTGATGAAAAGCCTGATTTTATTGAAGTAAGAATATATGGTACAGCCAGTGACGGCGGTGTGTATTTTGATTTTATGGATAGTTTTACACACTGGACAGATGGATTGGAATTCGATTTAGGTGACTATACTGTTTCTTATCCGAGGGACTGCCCCGTTTTGTTATACAAGAATAATAAAGTATATACCTTGTCAGATGCCTATGAAACAGGTGTAATTGATGATGATATGCTCTATGAATTATATGTTTGGGGTAATCTTTGGGGTAAGTTGGATGTTGCCCCAAAGGGTGAAAATTCATCTCTCATTTTGCGTATCAAAAGTGAAATGAAAAATACATACTATGGCGGCAAAGCTCCTGAATATTGTTGTATTAAAATTGTTGGTTCAACGAGTGACGGTGGAGTATATTTTATGCACAATGAAGGTTTTAGCCTTGATTATTTAATTGAAGAAACAATTGGTGACTATACTTATAGTTACAACCATAGTGATGATGTTATGCTTTATAAGAATGGCAATGTTTACTCAATTAAAGAGGCTTATGAAAGCGGAGTTATTGACGATAGTATTCTTGAAGAATTGTCAAAGATGAATTTTGGTTTGGAATCTAATAAACCGAATACAACTGTTCCTACTGAGCCTACAACTACGGTTGCAACAGTTGACGAACCTGTAACAGTGCCCGATACAACTTCTGCAACAAAGCCTGTTTCAACAAGCGACACAGCAACAAATGACACACCGAGCAATTCACAGAACAATAGAGGTGCTGTACAGACAGGACAGAACAGCATTGCTGTAATTCTTCTTGTTGCAATGCTTGCAGGTTGTGCAGTAATTTTTGCAAAACGCAGAAATTATTTTAAATAATTCAAAATATCAACAGAATATATAAAATAAACCGTTCTCACTTTTGTGAACGGTTTATTTATTTTAGCTTAAAAATTTGTGATAGTTTATCAAGATGTATTGCTTTTTATATCATTTAATGTTACAATTAACTTGCATAAAAATTTAGCGAAAGTTTTTGATAATGCGTAGAACTTTAACAAGGAGAGGGATAACTATGAAAAAGTTTTTACCTATAGCCATGGCGGCGGTTATGTCGATGTCTGCGGTTGCGGTTTCAGCAGTTTCTGCAAATGCGGTTGAATCGCTTAACACACCCGTGCAGTATGCACAGGTTGCAAGGGCAAGCTTGGCAACACCGAAAATTTCAAAGGCTGAAAGCGTTTACGGCGGTGTAAAGCTTACATGGAACAAAGTTAAGGGCGCGGCTAAATACAGAGTTTACTACAAGGGCAGTAAAGGCTGGACTAAACTTGCCGATACCACTTCAACAACCTACAAAGACAAATCAGTTTCATCAGGCAAAAGCTATACCTATACAGTCAGATGTATAAGTAAGGACGGCAAGAAGTTCACAAGCGGTTATGATTCTAAAGGCAAAACAGTAAAATATGTTGCCACTCCAAAAATTTCTAAGGTAGAAAGTGTGTATGACGGCACCAAAATTACATGGAATAAAGTTACTGGTGCTGAAAAATATCGTGTGTATTACAAAGACAGAACAGGCTGGAATAAACTTGTTGACACAACAGGTACAAGTGTTGTTGATGAGGGATTATATCCTGCAGAATATAATGTTTCTCAATGGGTTGCTAATACGATATATACTGTCCGTTGTATAAGTAAAGACGGCAAGAGTTATAAAAGTGGATATGATTCCAAAGGGAAAGCATTAACAGGTTATAAGCAATCAGTTCCGGATGTAATTAATATATCAACCGTTAGTGGCGGTATAAAACTTGAGTTTAATTATGCTTTACCTGAAAACTCAAAATACCGTGTGTATAAAAAAGAAAACGGCTCTTGGAAGAAACTTGCTGAAACTTACAATCAATACTATACAGATAAAAATGTTAAAGCCGGCAAAAGCTATACTTATACAGTAAGAGGTGTATCTAAGGACGGTAAAAAGTTCACAACTTCCTATAACCCGTCAGGTGTGACATTAAAGTATAAGACAACTAATAAAACAAGAGATGATTTTGTTAATTATCTTATGAATCATCAGAGTGAATGGTTACCTCATGATTATATGGGTATGAGAGCACAGGCTGGATTTGAATTTGTTGATCTTGACTTTGATGGCATTCCTGAACTCATTGTACAGGAATCCGGTGGAACGATGTGCAATGTAGATGCAGCAATTTATTCGTTTAAGAACGGTAAACTTGTAAAGTCGAAATATAATAGAAATGATGCAGTACAAAACAGATTTAATTTTTATTATAATAAAGGCACTAAAAAATATGAGATACTTGGCACTGCTATTTCAGCAGCAGGAACAGCCAATGATCATACATACGAAAAATTTCAGCTCAAATATGACGGTTATTCTGTAACTACAGATTATTTTGCTGCATACTATGTGACTTATCCAATGAATACTCCAAATGGAAATTATTCATATACATATTATAACGGTGCTGATAGTTATTATTTTGGTATAGGAAATCATAAGAAAATTTCAAAATCAAATTACAATGATATATTAAGAAGCAGATTTGCAAATCGTGTAAATGCACATAAACGCAGTCAATTTATTTATCGTACAGCTGCCGACACAAACTGGAACAATATGTCATATTCTCAGAAAAAACAGGCATTGCTTGATTCATATGATTCATTCTCATATGATAAATACTAATTAAAGCGAGGGATAGATATGAAAAAGTTTTTACCTATAGCTATGGCGGCGGTAATGTCGATGTCTGCGGTTGCGGTTTCGGCAGTTTCTGCAAATGCGGTTGAACCGCTTAACACGCCCGTGCAGTATGCACAGGTTGCAAAGTCAAGTTTGGCAACTCCGAAAATTTCAAAAGCAGAAAGCGTTTACGGCGGTGTAAAGCTTACATGGAACAAAGTGAACGGTGCGGCTAAATACAGAGTTTACTACAAGGGCAGTAAAGGCTGGACAAGAATGGTTGATACAACTTCAACCTCATATATCGACAAGGATGTTTCATCGGGCAGGAATTACACCTATACTGTAAGATGTATTTCTGCTGACGGAAAGAGCTTTACAAGCGGTTATGATTCAAAGGGGACAACTGTAAAATATATTGCCGCCCCCGAAATTTCAAAGCTTGAAAGCGTAAACGGCGGTGTGAAAATCTCTTGGGGCAAAGTAAGCGGTGCGACTAAATACAGAGTTTACTACAAAGGCAGTAAAGACTGGACAAAAATGGTTGATACAACTTCAACCTCATATATCGACAAGGATGTTTCATCCGGCAGAAATTACACCTATACGGTTAGATGTATTACATCCGACGCAAAGAAATTCACAAGCGGTTATAACCCGACAGGCAAGTCGGTAAAGTATGTTGCCACACCGAAAATTTCAAAACTTGAGGTTACATATGACGGTGTAAAGCTGACATGGAACAAGGTCGCAGGTGCAGAGAAGTATCGTGTGTACTACAAGGACAGAAACGGTTGGACAAAGCTTGGCGACACAACAGGCACGACTATGCTTGATATGAATGTTGTTTCAAAGGAATTTGATTTAAGCATTGATGATATTTATTACACGGTTCGTTGTATCAGCAAGGATGCCAAGAGTTTTACAAGCGGCTACGATTCAAAGGGTAAGCCCATTGGCAATCATCAGGATTGTCCCGAAATTTACAGCATTGGTGCAGTAAACAACGGTGTTGAAATGCATTGGACGGGAGATGCGCCAAAGTTCCGTGTTTATATTAAAGAAAACGGTTCTTGGAAGAAGATAGCAGAAACTTATGACAACTATTATGTTCACAAGGGTGCAAAGTCCGGCAGTAACACTTATACGGTAAGAGGTGTTTCAAAAGACGGTAAAAAGTTTACTACGATGTTTAACCCAACCGGTGTAACATACAGATATAAGACATCCGATAAAACAAGGGACGCTTATATCAATTATATGATGAATCATCAGAGTGAATGGATGCCAAGTTTGGGAAGTAATCACAATTTGTCAGGTGTTATGTTTTTGGATTTCGACTTTGACGGAGTTCCGGAACTTGTTGCACAAAAGGCTGATTCCAAAGAGTATGGTTTCCATTCCGTTGTTTACAAATTTGAAGACGGTAAGTTAAAAAGAGTGGGAAATGTTAACGACGGTTTTTCGATATACTATAATAAAACTGCCAAAAAGTATGAGGTTCACGACCTGGATATATATTTAAATGTAGATGACGGTTACTATTGGACGGGTAATTCAATAATCACATACGACGGAGAGAATCTTTTTGCAAATATGTATTCGGCAAGAGGCGTAGGCGAAGAATCAAATAATAATATTTATTATAATTATTTTGACGGTAATGACAAAAATATTTCACGGGCAAAATATAACGAAATTAACCTTAAACAGTTTAATAATTGCGTAAATGCACATATGTTTACCGAATTTATTGCGACAGGTTATGGTGATACCAGCGTGTGGGGTGAGAAAACTACCGCTGAGAATAAGCAGTCTTTGCTTGACGCTTATAATTCTTTCTCCTATGAGAAGTATTGATTATTTAAAAATTGATAAGTTTTAACTGCAAAAGGGTTCAGCCGTAAAAAGCTGAACCCTGATTTTTTATTGAAAGTTGAAAACGAAAAATTGAAATTTTTAGATGAGTGAGGAGCATTATTTGTCTGCCTTGATGAAAATTTATGTTTATGATAATATGTTTTGACACAATAAAAGCCGTGCTATAAAATTTCGAACACAACTACAATACTACGCTCGGGCATAATATGTTTTTACATTGCAAACTGTCTACACGAATTGGGGACGGCGGCTCGCCGTGCGGGCGAGGTACTCGCAAAAAGGGTAGCTTGAAAATCAAGCTACCCTAAATTCGTACTATGTAATGCTCGGGTGACAGAAATTTGAATATATCAAACTAACTTCACGAACTAAAAAACATTAGTTGTTGATGAGCTTATCTTCGTCAGACCAGCTGTAGAGCTTTCTAACTTCCTTACCGAATACTTCGGCAGGAGCTTCGGCAGCGATCTTTCTCATAGCCTTGAAGTGAACCTGTGAACCGGCATCGCTCATGTCAAGGAGGAAGTCCTTAGCAAATGTACCGTCCTGAATGTCAGAAAGAACCTTTCTCATAGCCTTCTTAGTATCCTCTGTGATGATCTTTGGACCAGTGATGTAGTCACCGTACTCAGCTGTGTTAGAGATTGAATATCTCATGCCTGCAAAACCTGACTGATAGATAAGGTCAACGATGAGCTTCATCTCATGGATACACTCAAAGTAAGCGTTTCTTGGGTCGTAACCGGCATCGCAAAGTGTTTCAAAACCTGCCTGCATAAGTGCGCAAACACCGCCGCAAAGAACAGCCTGCTCACCGAAGAGGTCTGTTTCTGTTTCTGTTCTGAATGTTGTTTCAAGAACACCTGCTCTTGCACCGCCGATACCGAGTGCATATGCAAGTGCGAGATCCTTAGCCTGACCTGTAGCATCCTGCTCAACTGCAACGAGGCAAGGTACACCCTTACCAACCTGATACTCTGAACGAACTGTGTGACCCGGTCCCTTAGGAGCTACCATTGTAACATCAACATCCTTTGGAGGATTGATGCAACCGAAGTGAATGTTAAAGCCGTGAGCGAACATAAGCATATTGCCTGCTTCGAGGTTTGGCTCGATGTCGTTCTTGTAAAGAGCTGCCTGCTTTTCATCGTTGATAAGAATCATGATGATGTCAGCCTGCTTTGCAGCCTCTGCTGATGTATATACCTTAAAGCCCTGTGCCTCAGCCTTTGCCCAGCTCTTGCTGCCTTTGTAAAGACCGACGATTACATCGCAACCTGAATCCCTGAGGTTGAGAGCGTGTGCATGACCCTGGCTGCCGTAACCGATAATAGCAATTTTCTTACCCTTGAGAAGGTCAAGGTTGCAATCTGACTGATAGTAGATTGGTGCTGTCATGTTTTTTGTGTAGTCTTTCATATTAAAGTCCTCCTTACCGCAAACGCGGCATATAAATTAAAATATATGCTAACTGTAAGATTAAACGGAAACCGAAGCTGTGCCTCTGTCGATGGCAACAGTACCTGTTCTTACAATCTCACGGATACCATAAGGCTTGAGTAAGTCAACAAGCGTGTTGACGCGGCTTGCACATTCGCAGTACTCAACGGTAACTGACGAAGGGGATACATCAACGATTTTCGCCTGCATAATTTCAACCGTTTTGACAATTTCGGCTCTTTTTGAGGCGGCGCAGTGAACCTTGATTAAAACAAGCTCACGGCTGATAAATTCGCCCTCGTTAAGCCTTTTTACCTTAATAACGGGAATGAGCTTGTTGAGCTGTTTTTCAAGCTGTTCAACAATGTACTCGTCACCGTTTGCAACGATTGTGATTCGGGAAACCGACGGGTCCTGAGTAACACCTACTGCAAGTGAGTCGATGTTAAAACCTCGGCGAGAGAAAAGTCCCGAAATTTTTGAAAGAACGCCCGCCTGATTTTCAACAAGTATTGATAATGTATACTGCATTTTATCACCTCATTAAATTGACGGAGTGTCGGGGTGAACATCGCAAACAAGAATGAACGGTTTTTCCGAATCAACAATACCCTTGATGATGTTCTCGGCTTCCTCATTTGAATGAGCCTCTGCATGGTCAATGCCGTAAGCATCGGCAATCTTCAAGAAGTCGGGATCACCGTTGAGAATTGTTGCGGAGTGTCTGCCGCCGTAGTGTTTGTCCTGAAGTTCACGAACCATTCCGAGTCGTGCGTTTTTCATAATGATGATTTTAATTCCGAGCTGATTGCCTGCAATAGTCGCAAGCTCATTAAGCCCCATCTGAAAACTGCCGTCACCGCAGATTACAATAACATCACGGTCGGGTCTTGCAAACTTTGCACCGATTGCAGCGGGAATTGAGTAACCCATTGTACCCATACCGCCTGTTGTGAGGAATCTGCCCTCACGAATACGGAAGTTGTTTGCACACCAGATTTGATTTTGTCCTACATCGGCAACAAGAATTGCCTTTGAGCGGAACATTGCACTGAGATGTCCGACAAGTGTTCTCGGCTCAACAAAGCCGTCAAAAACGGGAGGCTCACGGTAAAGGTCTTTTTTCCAGTTCTTTACGGTTTCGCTCCACATTGTTGTAACCTTGTAATCGCCGATGCTGTCAAGCAGCATATTGATGACATTTTTCATATCGCCTACAATCGGAATTTCTGTTTTAACATTCTTACCGATTTCAGCAGGGTCAATGTCAATGTGAATTACCTTTGTGTTTTCACTCATCTGGTCGGGAGCCGCAACAGCTCTGTCACCAAGTCTTGCACCGCATACGATTACAAGGTCGGCTTCGTGAAGAGCACGGTTGGCAACAGCCTTGCCGTGAGTGCCGAGCATTCCGAGATAAAGCTCATGCTCGCTGGGCATAACACCGATGCCCATCATAGTTGAAATAACGGGGATACCCGTAGTTTCTGCAAATTTTTGAAGTTTAAGCTTGATACCCGAACTCAGCACGCCGCCGCCTGATACGATAACAGGACGCTTGCTTGCGTTGATGGCTTCAACAGCCTTTTTAACCTGAATTGCGTGTCCCTTAGTGTTCGGCTTGTAACCGATAATGTTTACGCTTTCGGGATATTCAAAACTTTCAATTTCATTTTCCTGAATATCAACGGGAATGTCGATAAGTACAGGACCGGGTCTGCCGGTTGAGGCAATATGGAAAGCCTCTTTGAAAACTCTCGGAAGGTCTTCTGTTTTGCTGACGAGATAACTGTGCTTTACAAACGGTTCACAAGCTCCTGTGATGTCAGCTTCCTGAAAGACATCTCTGCCGAGAAGGTCGGAACGAACCTGACCTGTAATGGCAACAATCGGAATAGAGTCCGTATAGGCGGTTGCAATGCCTGTGATGAGGTTGGTTGCACCGGGACCGGAAGTTGCCACGCAAACACCGGGACGATTACTGCATCTTGCATAGCCGCTTGCCGCATGAGCAGCGTTCTGTTCCTGACGAACAAGAATGTGGGTAATGCTCGAATCGTAAATTTTATCGTAAAATGGGCAGATAGCCGCACCGGGATAACCAAAGACTATGTCAACGCCCTCGGCTTCCAAACATTTTACCATAATTTCAGCACCGCTGATCATTATGTTTTGTCCCTCCTATCCTTTTTATTGTGAGCAAAAGGTGTTTTGTAACATTAAATATACCTTTTTACTTTACCGCTAATTATACAATAAATACCTTAAAAAGTAAAGAGCAGTATTGCCCATAAATTAAATTTTTTGCAGGATTTTAAATTATTCTGTCATCGCCTGAAAAAGATATAATAAATGATTAACAACAAAAGCAAAATGCTGACCATAAAAGTATCTGTATAAGAGTAATAATAAGAAAATTCCCGAACAGTTTTACCTGCTCGGGAACAGTAATGATTGTTGAGAAAATCAATATTTCTTTTTGAGGAGTCTTGCGGCAATGAGTACGCAGACTACGCTGACGCCTGTGTCGGCGATAACAGACATCCAGATTTGTGCAAGACCGAATGCGGCGAGGATAATTACAAGAGCCTTGATTGAGAGGGCAAAGATGATGTTGCCCTTGACTGTGTTGATAACACTTCTTGCAATTTTAATTGCCTTTGGAAGCTGTTTGAGTGTGCCTGATGCGAGAACTGCGTCTGACGCTTCAATAGCGGCTTCACTGCCGAATCCCATTGCGATACCGCAGTCGCTTGCCGAAAGAACAGGGGCATCATTGATGCCGTCGCCTACAAAGCAAGCACCCTTGGATTTTGATTTCAAGCCCTTGAAAAGCTCAAGCTTTTGAGCAGGGAGAAGCTCTGCGTGACATTCGGAAAGTCCGAGTTCATTTTTAACATTTTCGGCAGGCTGTTGTCTGTCGCCTGTGAGCATTACCGTGTTCTTGACACCGAGCACTTTAAGCTGTGATATAACCTCTTTTGCCTCAGGTCTTACTGTGTCGCTGACATTGAGCGAACCGATAAGCTGACCGTCATAAATTACGAAAACAGAATCGTCTTTATTTGCAATCTTCTTCTGTTCGTCCGAAAGAATCTTTGAACCGCCGCACTGAATAGTTTTGCCGTTATAAACTGCGCTTGTTCCGTGACCGGCACTTTCGCTGTAGTCGGAAAGCTCGGGAAGTTCAAGACCGTTTGCCTTTTCTCTGATTGCGGAGGCAATCGGATGAGCGGAATATTTTTCGCTTGCAGCGGCAAGAGCAAGAACTTCGTTAGCACTGTATGAACCGACCGTATTAACCTTGTTTACGCTGAGCTTGCCGCTTGTGAGCGTGCCTGTTTTATCGAATACGAATGTATCTGCTTTTGCAAGAGCCTCAATATATTTTCCGCCCTTGATGAGTACACCGACTTCGGATGCCGCACCAATACCCGAATAGTAGGAGAGAGGTACGGAAATAACAATAGCACACGGACATGACGCTACAAGACAAACAAGCGCACGGTATAGCCATTCACTGAATGCTCCGAGTCCGCAAAGCGGAGGGATTACTGCGATTGCAACTGCAATGAGTACAACAACCGGTGTGTAAACAGAGGCAAATCTTGAAATAAGCTTTTCGCTGTTGCCCTTTTGAGCGGCGGCATCTTCAACAAGCTGAAGAATTCTTGTTGCGGTACTGTCGCCGAAATGCTTTGTGGTTTTGACAGTAATAAGGTTGCTGCCGTTGATTGCGCCGCTGAGTACCTCACTGCCCTCGCCTGCATCAACAGGAAGGCTTTCGCCTGTGAGAGCCGATGTGTCGAGAGTCGTTTTACCTTTGATAATAATGCCGTCAAGCGGAACTCTTTCGTATGGCTTGACTTCAATGATACTTCCGATTTCAACGCTTTCGGCAGGAACAATCTGTTCCGCACCGTCAACAATAATTGTTGCTGTATCGGGACGAATGTTTGCAAGCTTTTCAATGTCACGGCGGGATGCGTCAACTGCTCGATCCTCAAAAATTTCACCGATAGAAAAGAGGATTGTTACCATTGCCGCCTCAACAAAATCGCCAAGACAGAATGCCGCAATTACCGCAACAGCCATAAGCGTTGTTTCGTCAATTCTCAGCTTTAGAATGTTTTTTGCACCCTTGATGAATACCTTGTAACCCGAAAGAATTGTTGCGACAAAACACGCTGCGAGTACAACATAATGAACAGCCGTAACACCGTCAAGTGTAAGGTGGAGAATTTCTGACACTACAGCAAGTACAATTGAAATTGCAAGGAAGATTGTGTCACGGTTGATTTTCTTTTTTGTGATTTCTGGTTCTGCCTTTGTTGTGATATCATTTTTCGGAGTTTTGTCAACAACAGTTACACCGTTTTCAATGCTGTCGCAGATTGCCTGAATTTCGGAAACAGGATTCTGCTTTTCGCTTTTGAAGTTGAGAAGTTTTGTCGCAAAATTAAAGCTTACATCCTCAAAGCCGTCTGTTTCTGCAATTTTAGCCTCAATCTTGCCTGCACAATGAGCGCAGTTGAGATTGTCAAGCTGATATTTGTACCTCATATGTTTGCCCCCCTTTATTCAAGAACATGGTCAAGTCCCATTTCGATGATTCGTTTCACATGGTCATCGTCAAGGCTGTAATAAATCTGCTTTCCTTCACGGCGAACACGCACCAGCTTGTTCTGTCTTAACACACGCAGTTGGTGGGAAATTGTGCTTTGCTCCATGCTGAGAGCTTCAGCAATGTTGAGCACCGACATTTCATTTTCGGAAATGGTGTACATAATGCGAAGTCGGGTTGAATCGCCGAAAACCTTAAAAAGATCTGCAAGCTCAAACAGCACATCAATGTCGGGCATTTCGGGAGTTGTGACTTTTTCTTTTTCGTTTTCCATAGCCATTCTCCTCAATATTTTATGCTTAATCAATTATTACAATTGAACATATGAAGATGTGTTCATATGTTGATTATAATATAACATCTCTTTTTGCAAAAGTCAATAGACACAGAAGAAAAAGTGTAATATTTTTCAAGATTTTTTGCCTTAATATTTCGCTTGTTTATTGCATTCGTTTGGAGAGTATATATAATATAGTATAGGGAGAGAATTTTAAAATACTCAAAAGCTTGGCAATGACATATAAATAACACTTATTTCAATTTGTAATAATTCTACAAAAAAATCTCTTGAATTATTACCTCTTTTTAAGAAAAATCAATTCAAAAAATGATGCTTGGTTATAATAAAAACAAAAACAGCAAGAAATCAACAAATTGAGTACAACTTGCCCAAAAATAGATTACAGTTTTATTATTCCGTTGACTTTACTACAATTTTGTAGTATCATTTTCTGTAGGAGAATTGTATAGTTACATCTGCGTAACCGAGTAGGTTCCTTTTTAATAAAATGTAACAAATTAGTTCTCATTCCGAATTTTAGATTCGTGTTATTTTTGATTTTTACTTATTTAGATATATATTTCAGATATTTTTTAAATATCTTCTACACATAATTGGGGTGTAACAATTGGAGAAGTTCGTAGTTACCGGCGGAAAGCCATTATCAGGTGAAGTGACAATCAGCGGTGCGAAAAATGCAGCCGTTGCAATTATTCCGGCAGTTATTCTTTGTGATGAACCCTGCCAAATAGAAAATATTCCTAACATCAGCGATGTATCGCTCATCAGCAGAATTCTTCAGCAGATGGGTGCTAATGTAAGACGGATCAACCGTTCATCTTTGTATATTGACCCTACAAAAATCCGCACTTGCAATGCGGTTACAGACCTTGTAAGAGGTATGAGAGCATCATATTATCTTCTTGGCGCACTTTTGGGCAAATACGGCAAGGCAAAGGTTGCTCTTCCGGGCGGCTGTAACTTTGGTGTGCGTCCAATCGACCAGCATCTCAAGGGTTTTGAGGCTCTCGGAGCAACAACTCAGCTTGTTGACGGTGCAATTATTGAGGCAGAATGTGAGAATCTTGTGGGTACACATGTGTACCTTGATGTTGTATCAGTTGGTGCAACAATGAACATTATGCTTGCCGCTTCAAAAGCCAAGGGTCAGACTATTATCGAAAATGCCGCAAGAGAGCCGCATATTGTTGACCTTGCGAACTTTCTTAATTCAATGGGTGCGGATGTCAGAGGTGCAGGTACGGATGTTATCAAAATCCGTGGCGTTGAGTATCTTCACGGCATTACTTATTCGATTATTCCCGACCAGATTGAGGCAGGAACATATATGTGTGCTGCTGCCGCAACAAGAGGTTGTATCACAGTAAAGAATATTACACCAAAGCATCTTGAATCAATCAGTGCAAAGTTGCGTGAAATGGGTGTTAAGATTACAGAGTATGACGAGGCTCTCAAGGTTGATGCTTCATCTGCTCCGCTCAAGCGTTGCAATATCAAGACAATGCCTCATCCGGGTTTCCCGACTGACTGTCAGCCACAGTTTGCCGCATTGCTTATGAGCGTTCCCGGCACAAGCATTATTAACGAAAATGTTTGGGATAACCGCTATCAGTATGTCAGTGAACTCGTGAGAATGGGTGCGCAGATTTCTGTTGAAGGCAGACTTGCAATCATTGAGGGCGGTACTCCGCTTACAGCAGCTCCCGTTAAGGCAACAGACCTTCGTGCAGGTGCGGCTATGATTATTGCCGCTCTTGAAATCAACGGTACAACCGAGATTTCAAACATTCAGTTCATTGAGCGTGGATATGAAGATGTTGTCGAAAAGTTCAGGGCGCTTGGTGCAGATATCAAAAAGGTGTATTTCACAGGTGACAACGAGCAGGAACTCGGTGCCTGATTTAAAACTTAATTAAAAAGCAAAGCCGTTTTCTTTGTGAGAACGGCTTTTTATGTGCAATGAAATTTACAAATTTTAAAATTTGTGTTATCATATTTGGCAGACTATAGATAAGGATTGATTGTTTTGGCAAGAGCAGTGCCGCTGTTCAGCGGAAGTAAGGGTAACAGTTACTACATAGGTTCGGCAACCGAGGGTGTTTTGATTGACGCAGGTCGTTCGTGCAAGCAGATTGAAAATGCAATGCTTGCAAACGGAATTGATATGAGCAGTATCGGGGCGGTTTTTATAACTCACGAACACACCGACCATTGCAGTGCCTTGCGTGTGCTTGCAAAGCGTTACGGCTTTAAGGTGTATTCAAGCCTTGGTACGCTCAATGCGTTGAGAGCAGGCAATAAAATTGAAACTAATGCCGATGCAAATGTCATTACCAACGAGGTTGCAATCGGCAATATGCGTGTTCAGCGATTTGACACACCGCATGATGCGGCTGAAAGCTGTTGCTACCGAGTTACTGCTCCTGACGGAAAATCCGCACTTATAGCAACCGATATGGGCGTTATGTTGCCCGATGTCAGAACTGCCGCAGAACAGAGCGACTTTGTTGTGCTTGAGTCAAATCACGATATAAATATGCTCAAAAACGGAATTTATCCTTATCCACTTAAGCAGAGAATCCTTTCAAACAGAGGACATCTTTCAAATGAGGCGTGTGCAAAAGAACTTGTTAACCTTGTTGAAAAGGGAACTTTAAGGCTTATGCTCGGACACTTGAGTGAAGAAAACAACACTGTTCCGCTTGCAATGTCAACCTCTGTTGATCTGCTCACATCAAACGGAATGAAGTACAAAAGTGACTATTCGCTTGATGTTGCACCGAGTATCAGTACAACCAAAACTATCATCTTTTAACTATAAATAAGCGAGAAAAATATGATTAAGATTAACATAATTTGCATTGGAAAAATCAAGGAAAAGTATTTTACCGACGCAATTGCAGAGTATGCAAAACGCTTGACCGCTTTTTGTAAATTTAATATTGTTGAACTTTCGGAAGAACGCATAAAGAGCAACACTCCGAATCAGTCGCAGATTGACGAGGTTATTTCTTCCGAGGGAAAACGAATTATGCAGAAAATTTCACCCTCCGACTATGTTGTCGCAATGTGCATTGAGGGCAAGTTGATGTCAAGCGAAGAGCTTTCAAAGCTGATTGACAACGCTTCCGTTAGCGGAAAAAGTACCGTTGATTTTATTATCGGCGGAAGTTACGGACTTGAAGAATCGGTTAAGAAAAGGGCGGATGTTCGCCTTTCGATGAGCAAAATGACCTTTCCGCATCAGATGGCAAGAATGATTTTAAGCGAACAAATTTACCGTGCATTTGAGATTTCATCAAATGGTAAATATCACAAATAATTTACGGAGTTACTATGGCACTTGACGGAATTTTTTTAAGACATATTAAAAATGAAATAGAAAAAGAGGCTCTCGGTGCAAGAGTGTCGCAGATTTATCAGCCAAACAGGGAAGAACTCGTGTTTGGTCTGCGAACATTTTCGGGCAACAAAAAGCTGTTGCTTTCTGCAAGGGCAAATTCACCGAGGGTGAACTTTTGCTCTTCAACACCTGAAAATCCTGCACAGCCGCCAATGTTCTGTATGCTTTTGAGAAAAAGAATCGGCGGCGGAAAATTGGTGGGACTTCGCCAGAACGGTTGCGACCGTGTTCTTATGCTCGACTTTGAGTGCGTGAATGAACTCGGCGATACGGTGATGATAACCGTTGTCTGCGAAATTATGGGTATGTACAGCAACATAATTATTGTTGATTCAAATGGTGTTATCATCGACTCACTCAAGCGTGTTGACCTGACAATGAGCAGTAAAAGACTTGTACTGCCGAACATAAAGTACGAACTTCCCGAGCCACAAAACAAGTTGAATTTGCTTGAATGTACTGCACTTGATGTGTGTACGGCTGTGAAAAATCTTGACACGGAAATGCCGCTTAACAAGGCGCTGTTAAGGACAATTGAGGGTGTTTCTCCAATCGTATGCCGTGAGATTGAATATAAGGTTATGGAGGGCGCAACCAACAGAATTGAGGGTGTGCTTTTTGACCGACTCTCAGTTGAAATCGAAAAGCTGAAATGCGTTTGTTCCGACTGTTCGGGAAAGCCTGTTGTGGTTTACCGTGAGGACGGAAAGCCGATGGACTTCTGCTTTATGAATGTTGAGCAGTACGGCGATTTTGCAAAGGTTGAGGGCAGGGAAAGCTTCTCCGATTTGCTTGACGGATTTTATGAGGCCCGTGACAGCCGTGACCGAATGAGGGTGAAATCGCAAAGTCTTACAAAGCTTTTGAACAACACTCTTGAAAGGCTTGCACGCAAGATTGCAAAACAGCAGAGTGAACTCGAACGCTGTGCAGACCGTGAACATCTGCGTATTTGCGGTGACCTTTTGCAGGCGAATATCTACCGCATTGAGCGTGGTGCGGAGTTTGTTGATGTTGAAAACTTTTACGATGAGAACAACGCAATTTTACGCATAAAACTTAATCCCGCAATCTCTCCGTCAGCTAATGCACAGAAGTATTACAAGGATTATCGCAAGGCTAAAAATGCCGAAATTATGCTCAAAGAACAGCTCGAAAAGGGCAGAGAGGAGCTTGATTATATCGACTCGGTTCTTGATACGGTTGACCGTGCAGAGAATGAAAAAGACCTTTCGCAAATTCGTGAAGAGCTTACCGAGCAGGGCTATCTCAAGGTTCAAAAGGGCAAAAAGCCCCGTCAGACAACTTTGCCGCCGCTTGAATTTGAATCAAGTGACGGGTTTAAAATTCTTGTCGGAAGAAATAACCGTCAGAATGATAAACTGACTTTGAAAACAGCGTCAAAGAATGATATGTGGCTTCATACAAAGGACATTCACGGCTCTCATGTAATTGTTGTTTCGGACGGCAAAGAGATTTCCAACACGGCAATTTTTGAAGCGGCACAGCTTGCGGCATATCACAGCAAGGCGAGAAACAGCAGTCAGGTTCCCGTTGACTACACACTCGTTCGCTATGTGTCAAAACCCAACGGCTCAAAACCCGGTATGGTGATTTATGTCAATAACAAGACGCTGTATGTTAAGCCGTCACAGACAATTGAAAAGCAGAAAATTCAATAAAAGAATTAAGCGGAGAGCGTTTTGCCCTCCGTTTTTTTGTATCAAAAATAAAAAATCGGTTTAAATTGAATAATATATTCCAAAAGCGACAGTGATTAACCTCCCGCTTGTTTTTTATTAAACGTAAATTTGCACTCACGCCTAAAATCTTTTATTAGTTCTATAAAAGAATAAATAATTGTAATTTATTTAAAATTGTAAAAAATACATACTAATAGTATTAACTAAATCAAGAAAATACTATTGATAATAACTAAATGTGTGATATAATAAGCACGGAAGGTATAGCAGCAATCTAAAGTATTTATGAGCGCTTATTATATGAATTTATGTTCCCTTAAAATCTTGCCTTGCAAAATTCTCGATGGGTGATTATGATATAAATTTCTTTGGAGGTGATTATATGGATTATATTGCTCATGCTACGCCGGATAATAGGACGCAGACAGTGATCGAACATAGCGTAGGTGTGTTTAATAAAGGCAAATCGGATGCGGAATTGATATCTGCTTTGAATTTATATAAATTGTGCAGTTGCTTGCACGATATGGGTAAAAACACATTAAAAAGCAGTGAGTATCAAAAAACTGTCGGTTTGGGTAATAAGTGGAGCGGTGGAAAGGTTGTTCATTCAAACTGTGGCGGAAGATTTATCTATGAAACATTTATTGAAAACAATGATAATCTTGATGAATTTGACGCTTTAACCGCTGAATTTATTGCAACGGTAATTATGTCGCATCACGGACTTTTTGACATTTTGAAACCTGACGATGATAAAGGTCTTAATTATTTCATCGAAAAAATACATAATGACAGTTATGATTATGCGGAGTGTAAGAAAAAAACACTTGCTGAATTTTTAGACTTGGATACAATCAAGCAAATTTTTTCAATGGCAAAAGATGAAATAAAAGCCTTTGAATCCGAAAACGAATATCAAGACAGCAGGATGAATAAGTTTAGCCGTTCAATGTTTGTCCGTATGGTGCTTTCAATTCTGATTAACAGCGATCATGCTGATGCTGCAGATTTTGCTTATAAAACCGACACTCATGATGAGTATGTAGACAGTGAATTTTGGAAAAAGTGTTCTGACTATCTTGAAGAAAAAATAACGCATTTTAAAAATGATACTTTACTCAATAAAATAAGGTCAGAAATTTCAAACAAAGCCTACGAATTTTCATCTCAACCTCCCGGAATAGTGAGAATGACAGTCCCTACGGGAGGAGGAAAAACAATTTCTTCTTTAAGATATGCCGTTCATCATGCGGAAAAGTTTAATAAACGAAGAATTATATATGTTGCACCTTTTAATTCTATATTAGAACAAAATTATCTTAGCATTAAAGATTATTTGCCCGAAGATGTTACTATTTTACCGCACTTTGGCGATTGGATTGACAAAAAAGACTCGGAATCCGAAAGTTCAGAAAACACTCTGAAATATATTTCAGAATACTGGGGTGCGCCGATAATAGCCACCTCAATGGTGCAGTTTTTAAATTCTCTTTTTGACGGAAAAATTACTTCTCTAAGAAGAATGAGAGGTCTTATTGATTCTGTCATAATAATTGACGAGGTGCAGTCAATTCCTATTGATTGTCTTGTTATGTTTAATCGTGCTGTTGATTTCCTTGCAAAGCATTGCAACTGTACAGTCGTACTTTGTACAGCAACTCAACCGCCTTTTGAAAAACTTAAAGAGGGTTTTGTTTTACCCGAAAATTGCGAGATCATTGACGAATTTGCCCATTACTCTCAGCTTATGAAAAGGACTCAAATAATTGATAAAATTAAACCTCGTGGTTACGATTCTGAAAAAGCGGCAGATTTTATAACTGATTTGCTTGAAAATAATGACAGCATTTTGTGCGTGGTCAATACTAAAAATGCCGCACGATCTATATACAAAGAGGTTGATTTAAAAATCAAATCATTTGACGGCGGCAGTAAGATAAAACTTTTCTATCTTTCAACTGCAAAATGTCCTGCTCACAGAGAAAACGAGATTGATGAATTGAAATCCTGCCTTGAGAGAATAAGAAACGCAAATATAGATAATGAGAAGATAATTTGCATAAGTACGCAATTGATAGAAGCAGGTGTAGATATATCGTTCGATACGGTTGTAAGGTCACTTTCGGGATTAGGCAATATTGTTCAAGCCGCAGGAAGATGTAACCGTAACGGTGAAAAAGAAATGGGCGATGTGTATATAATCAACCTTGATGCTACAGTTGAAAATATATCAAAATTAAAAAGTATATCCGAGGGTAAAAATACAACGGAAACAATGTTGCATATGATGAAACGCACTCCAAAACTTTATGACAATGATTTACTTTCGCCAAAATCAATTAGATTGTTTTATGAAAATTATTATCAAAAATTTGATATTGGAAAATATTTTAATGTTTCAAAGTATTTAACTACTATATACGATATGCTTTCTGAAAATGCTAAGGGTAAAAGTATGGTTGAACTTTACGGTGGATGTCATAAAACAATTTTGCTTCAAGCTTTTAAAACTGCAGGAGAATGTTTTGAAGCAATTTCGGATAACAGCATATCTGTACTGGTTCAGTACGGAAAAGGCAAAGAATTGTTAAGCGATTTGCTTTCGGACAAAATTAAAGATTATAAATCTATTTTCAGTAAAATCGGACGGTATATGATTGGTGTTCCAAGAAGTGTAATAAATCATAATCCCGATTGTTTTGGCAAGGAAAGTAAAACGGGTATTGTCTATCTCGTTGATGCTTATTATTCGGAAAAGTTTGGCTTTGACAAAGATAACGGCACAAGCAATATTTTTATGAATTATTAAAGTCAAAAGCTCCTGTACAGGAACAGGAGCTTTTGACAGTACTTTCATACTAAATTTAAAATAATAATTTAAATCCACATTTGGATTGTTCTATCCAAATGACGGATTAAGTATAACATATTTCTGTCGTAAAATCAATTAAATGGTATTGACAGACAAAATTGCTGATGATATACTAAAATTAAATTAATAGAAGATATTTTTGAAAGCGAGGTTGAATATTAAATATGAAATTGAAGAAAGGGGCTAATAATGAAATATAAAAATGATTTTGAATATCTTGTTAGCGGTGATTATGCTATGTTTACCGACCCAATTTCAAGGGTGGGCGGTGAAAAAATGAGTTATCCTATTCCGACAGTTGCGGCACTTGTCGGAATAACGAAAGCCATATATTTTAAACCGACAATCCTATACCGAATTGATTCTGTGAAAATTTTAAATCCGATACGAACCGTTTCAAAGGGAATTCGTCCCATAAAGTATGACGGCGGCAATGACCTTTCAATGTACACATATTTATCGGATGTGGCGTATGCCGTGAAGGGACATTTCATTTGGAATGAAAATCATCCCGAACTTGCAGATGACAGAAACGAGGATAAGCACTATCAAATTCTTCAACGAATGATAAAACTCGGTGGCAGACGATCACCTCAACTTGGTGTGAGTGAATGTCCGGCATATGTAGAACCGTGCAAATTTGACGAAGTTAAAAGTTATTATGAAAAAGATAATTCGGAAATATCATTCGGATTGATGTATCACAGTATGATTTATCCCGATGAGGCAATTTTTGAAGAGGATAAAGGCAAACTTACCGTGTGTTTCCACACACCTGTTATGAAGAACGGACAGATTGATTTTATTTATCCCGAAGAATGTACCGTAAAAAGGCACATAAAAAACGGAAAAATCAAGGTGTTCGGAAAAGACAAAAATAAGAATATAGATAAGCTGTATGAGGAGGTGATGAACGAATGAGTTGGTTGCCTGAGTGTGCGGCTGTATATGACAAAATCGGAAAAGATGCAGGAACTAAAGTAAACGGCGTCTTGCTTTTACCGTTGTTCCATTCAACACAAAATGCCCAAATTGAAGTAAATGTCAGTACTGAAGGCGAATTTGCCTTTGCTACTATAATTGACAAAGCAAATCAGGTAACGATGATACCTGTAACCGAGGATTCAGCTGCGAGAAGTTCAGGAGTTGAACCTCATCCGTTATTTGATAAGCTGATTTATACAGCAGGAGATTTTGTAAAGTACGCTAATAAAATCAAAAACAACACTCCTAATTACTATATTGAGTATATGGAGAAATTAAAGCAATGGGTTGAATCTGAATATACAAACGATAAGCTCAAAGCAGTTTATAAGTACCTTTCAAAAGGTACGCTTGCAACAGATTTAATTAACAATGAATTGCTGATACTTGACGGAGAAAAATTTGACACTAAATGTAAGATTAACAATATCCCGCAAGAAGATGTATTCATAAGATTTTCAGTAGTCAATTTTGAAACCGGTGAAAAAGTCAACCTTTGGGAGAACAAGGGTATTTCAGATAAGTATATAAGCTATTGCAGCAATTCTGATTCTGAAAGTGAGTTGTGCTATGCAACGGGCGAAAAAGTTCCTGTAACATATAAGCATATGGCAGGTATCAGATATCCCGGTGATAAAAGTAAGCTGATATCTTCTAATGATAAAACAGGTTTTACATACAGAGGACTGTTTTCAACCAAAGAAGAAGCGTATGCAGTCGGAAGAATCGTATCGCAAAAAGCACATCTTGCTTTAAAATGGCTGTCGCAAAGTTGCGGAACAACTTTTGGTACGGCAAAGTATATTATATGGCAAAAAAGTCTTGAAGAAGTTATTGATTGTTTCGGTACAGTAAAGAGCGAGAATACCAAACTTGAAAATACCGATATAAAAACAGACAGTGACGGTGTAAGTTATGCTAAAACACTTTCATCGTATAAACAGATATTAAGATATGTTATGAAAGGATATAGGCAGAATCTTAATTTCAATTCTGACATCATCATTATGGTTCTTGATGCAGCTACGCAGGGAAGAATGTCTATAAATATGTATCAGGAATTAAAATCGTCTGAATTTTATGACAATGTAAATAGGTGGTTCAGCCAAACGGTATGGCATTGGTGTTATTTTGACGGTCAAAAAAAGCTCGTGCATTGTGTGCAAACACCGTCTTTGTACAATATTATCAAATATGCCTGCGGTGTCGAAAAGAATTCGTTAATAGGACAACCTACAGTTGAAGTAGATGAAAAGGTTTTGCAGAGATTTGTACAGGCAATTTTTCCTTGCATAGCATTAGGAAAGCCTTTGCCCGCAAATGTTTTGAAGCAGATATTTACCAGAGCTTCTAACCCACAATTTTATTCAAATAAAAACAACTGGGATAGGGTTGTGGATGTTTGTTGTGCATTGTATCGAAAATATTATATTGATAAAAAAGGAGTTGAATTAAATATGAAACTTGACCGTGATTGTGATGACAGAAGTTATCTATACGGAAGACTGGCGGCTGTCGCAGAAAAAATTGAAACAGACACATACGATAGTGATGAAAAAAGAGCACCAAATGCGTTAAGGTATATGAATGTGCTAATATCTTCACCGTTTAAAACATGGCGACATATAGAGGTGAAAATCAATCTCTATATAACAAAACTTGCGAGTAAAAAATACGGTAGTTATACCTACTATGAAAAAGAACTTCAAGAGATTTATGTTAATTTCAAAAAAGGCGACTTTGAACTTGCCAAACCGTTGGACGCAATGTTTTTTATGGGATACTACGGTGAGAAAGACGAGTTATATACATCATCTAAGAACAAAGAGGAGGAAAAATAATTATGTCTGTACTTGAAAATAAAATTGATTTTGTCGCTTTGATTTCAGTAGATCATGCAAATCCAAACGGAGATCCTTTGGGTGGCAATCGTCCAAGAGATACAATTGACGGCTTTGGAGAAATTTCTGATGTTTGTATCAAAAGGAAAATCAGGAATCGCCTTCAGGATATGGGAGAACCTATTTTTGTACAATCTAATGACAGATGTGACGATGGTTGTAAAAGTCTCAAAGATAGGGTTGACCATTACTCTGAAATTAAGGAATTATCCAAGGGAAAAAATACAGATTCCGAAGCATTTGCCAAGGCAGTATGTAAAAAATGGACTGATGTCAGAGCATTTGGTCAGGTGTTTGCTTTTAAAAATGACTATGTTTCGGTTGGTGTTAGAGGTCCTGTGACAATTCAGCCTGCATTCAGCGTTTCACCTGTTGAAATAGAGAGTTTGCAGATTACCAAAAGTGTAAACAGTGAATCAAAAGGTAATGCAAGATCTTCCGATACGATGGGTATGAAACATCGTGTGAAATTTGGATTATATGTACTGAAGGGCAGTATCAATTGTCAGCTTGCCGAAAAGAACGGCTTTACATCAGAGGACGCTGACAAAATAAAAGAAGCAATTGCAACATTGTTTGAAAACGATTGCTCAGCGGCTCGTCCTGATGGTAGTATGTGCCTTGAAAAACTCTATTGGTTTAAGCATAATTGCAAATCAGGTCAGTACTCTTCAGCAAAAGTTCACAGAAGTATTTATGTTAAGCAGTTATGCGATGAGCCAAAATCAATATCCGATTATGAAATAGGCTATGACGGTTCGTTGAAAAATCTCAATCCCGAAGTAATCGAATGATGTACGATGATGACAATATCCTGAGCATATCGGGAATACAGCATTTTGTGTTTTGTCGCAGACAATGGGCTTTAATACATATTGAACAGCAGTGGGCAGAAAATCTGCTCACAGTCAGCGGTGAGATTATGCACGAAAAAGCCCATGACGATACTTTTACCGAAACGAGAAACGGTATTATCACTTCACGGGGAATGCAGGTTTCATCTTATGAACTCGGTATATACGGAGTTTGTGACATTGTTGAATTTGTTCCGTCAGATGACGGTGCAATATTGTTCGGCAAAGAGGGCAAATATTCCGTAGTGCCTGTTGAATACAAACACGGCGAGCCTAAAGAAAGCCATGCCGACATTCTTCAGGTTGCTGCACAGGCAATGTGCCTTGAAGATATGTTTTGCACAAAAATAAATGAACTGAATATTTTTTACGGCAAAACAAGGCATCGCCAGAAAATTGAATTTACCGATGAAATTCGTGATGAATTGAAAGATATAATTCTGGAAATGCATATGCTCTACAGTCGCAGATACACTCCGAAAGTCAAACAGAACAAAAACTGTTCTGCCTGTTCACTAAAAAATTTGTGTTTGCCAAGGCTTACAAAAGTGAAATCAGTCAAAAAATATTTGTCCGATATGGCAGAGGAATAACTATGAAAAAATTATTGAACACACTTTATGTGACTTCAACCGACAAGTATCTATCTTTGGACGGAGAAAATATTGTTATATTGGCTGACCGAGAAGAATGCGGAAGAGTTCCGTTGCATAATCTTGAGGCTATCGTTACCTTTGGCTACAGCGGAATAAGTCCTGCTCTTCTCGGAAAATGTGCCGCGGACAATATAAGTGTTTCGTTTATGAGCAGACACGGAAAATTCCTTGCGGGAGTTGTCGGTCCATATTGCGGAAATGTTGTGCTGAGAAAAACTCAGTACCGACTTTCCGAAAGTGAAGAGGAATGTACTAAAATTGCAAAGAATATTATTTTCGGCAAGCTGTTCAACTCAAGGTGGGTAATTGAACGCGCAACAAGAGATTATTCAAATTCACTTGATGTTGAAAAGCTGAAAAATGTTTCATTGCAAATAAAAAATTCTATGGAAAGTATTTCAGATTGCGTTGACACCGCATCGCTCCGAGGTGTTGAGGGAGAGGCGGCAACAAGATATTTTTCGGTATTTGACGATTTGATACTTCAACAGAAAGACGATTTCTTCTTTCACGAAAGGAACAGAAGACCGCCGACTGATGCAGTAAATGCAATGCTTTCATTTTCATACACAATGCTGACGAGTATGGTGATATCTGCTCTCTATTGCGTGGGACTTGACCCGTATGTAGGCTATCTCCATAAAGATCGCCCAGGCAGAGCATCTCTTGCACTTGATATGATAGAAGAACTTCGTTCCGTATTTGCCGACAGATTTGTTCTCACAATGATTAACCGAAAAATGGTCAACAAGGACGATTTTATGACCAAAGAAAACGGTGCCGTGATTTTTACCGACAATGGAAAGCAAAAATTTTTGAAGTCATGGCAGAACAGGAAATTAACCGAGATAAAGCACCCATATCTTGAAGAAAAAGTTCAATGGGGAATGGTGCCGTATGTTCAGGCACTTTTGTTGGCACGATACTTGCGTGGCGATATTGACGGCTATCCGCCGTTCTTGTGGAAGTAGGTATTAGGAAATGCTTGTTTTGATTACATATGATGTCAGCACGGAAACTCCGCAGGGCAGAAAAAGACTGCGTAAAGTCGCCAAGGAATGCGTCAACTACGGCAGAAGAGTGCAAAATTCCGTGTTTGAGTGCGTTATGGATGCGGCAAAATGCAGAGAAGTCAAAGAAAAGCTGATTAATCTGATTGACGAAAAAGAGGACAGTATCAGGTTCTATTATCTCGGCAATAACTATAAAACCAAAGTCGAACACTACGGCGTGAATAACGATTTTGATGTTGAAGGAGTGTTGCTGTTTTAATGCGAATGGGGTGTAAACATAAAATTACCGTACCATTCGCACCGAAAAAATTGTAAAATAATAAAGTTGACAGAGGCTTTCTATGCCATTGGTTGTAAAATAATGCAACGGCTTTGTGCACATATATGCAAATGATGTGCGTGTTAAGCAAATCCCCTGTCAACTTTTGCAGTCGCCTTCCACACGGAAGGCGTGGATTGAAATTTCTGCTTTTAACCCCTGACGTTATCATCCAGAGTCGCCTTCCACACGGAAGGCGTGGATTGAAATCAAACTCAGCAATTTGTATCCCTATAAAATATAAGGTCGCCTTCCACACGGAAGGCGTGGATTGAAATATGCGGACACACAGGCACAATCGAACTTTTCGGAGTCGCCTTCCACACGGAAGGCGTGGATTGAAATCCACATTGTACCAAAGAGGTCAACACCTGCCTGATGTCGCCTTCCACACGGAAGGCGTGGATTGAAATAGCGTGCAAGCCACCTCGTCGGAAATTAGAACACCGTCGCCTTCCACACGGAAGGCGTGGATTGAAATTTGATGGTGAGTGCGAATCCTGCGCTTTCATGAAAGGTCGCCTTCCACACGGAAGGCGTGGATTGAAATTGTTTTAGAATATTAATGCTGATAGATATAACTAAGTCGCCTTCCACACGGAAGGCGTGGATTGAAATGTCCATATACTCTCCGAATGCCTTTTGACCAGCCGGTCGCCTTCCACACGGAAGGCGTGGATTGAAATAAATACTATTATATGTTATAACTAAGAAAAAACGTCGCCTTCCACACGGAAGGCGTGGATTGAAATTGAGATAAGCTGTGCCGAAACAGGGTTTAATGAAGTCACCTTCCGCAAGGAAGGTGTGGATTGAAATAAAAAGTAATCAAAGTGACGACTTCCGCTTTTGATGTCACCTTCTGTGAGGAAGGTGTGGATTGAAATGGTCAAATGGGTGCAAGGAGCTTTACAGCAGGCGGTCACCTTCCACACGGAAGGCGTGGATTGAAATTATAAATCCGCAACAGATGTCTGTTACTATGACGGTCGCCTTCCACACGGAAGGCGTGGATTGAAATTGAACGAAGTAGATACTGCTGACCTCGACAAACTGTCGCCTTCCACACGGAAGGTGTGGATTGAAATTGGCACATTAAATACCAATTTTGAAACATAATCTGTCGCCTTCCACACGGAAGGTGTGGATTGAAATTTTTGCCGCCTTTTCGCCGTTGCCCTCAAGTTTGTGTCGCCTTCCACACGGAAGGCGTGGATTGAAATTTCTTGGCAACAGCAAGCTGATTACCAAGCTCAAGGTCGCCTTCCACACGGAAAGCGTGGATTGAAATTGGGGCAGGGTGCACATCGTCTGTGACCATTTCAGTCGCCTTCCACACGGAAGGCGTGGATTGAAATAAGTCGGCACAAAAACTGTAACTGTACCCGAAAAGTCGCCTTCCACACGGAAGGTGTGGATTGAAATATCGGCACAACCGTGAGGTTTTGCAAAATGCCGTTGTCGCCTTCCACACGGAAGGCGTGGATTGAAATTGTAAGTCCATTGTATCGCCGGCAATTTTGACGGTAGTCGCCTTCCACACGGAAGGCATGGAGTGAAATCAATACACTATGCGAGGAGATATTATTATGAATATCAATGAAAAGCGCTATCCTAATATATCTAAAGCAGTAGCTTTTAGAATTGCATTTACAAATGTGCTATGTGGATATGGTAATGTTGGATTTGATGAAATCGAAAATGAGATTTGTTCTTTGTGTGGCTATTCTGAACAAATAGCGGATTTTCTTGTACCTAAATCAGCTATAAAAAAAGAATACTCAATTTTAGCTACCTACCATTATGGTGTAAGTATAAATATAAGAGATATGTTGATTGATAATTTTAATATTAACGATGATGATTTTCAACCTATTCGCAATAAAACCGGAGACATTGTGTATTATCAAATATCACCTATGCATACTATGCTACCAATAATTTCTCAAAATAGAATACGAAAATTATCTCCATGTAAATGTTGCGGCTCAATTCAATATAGGGAAAAAGAGTATTTAAATGAAAATGGTTTTCCATTTAGCTTTATTTCGCAGGAAGGCTTGCTTGATTTGCACGATGTTAATAAGACTTTTGAAAAGTTTGATATGTTTCTCCCTAAATGGGTTGTTAGTCGTAGGGTTTACGATTTTCTTATTTCCAAGTATCCAAGAATGAATTTTGAACCGATTTTTTTAAAATGACTACTTATCTCAGTTGATAAAATTAAATAAACTAAGAAAAACAGGGAGCAACTCTATTTTAGAATTGTTACCTGATTCAAGTCAGAAAATATAAGTGGGGTGTTTGTCTTGAAATATATGTGCCCATGTTGTAATTGTTTTACAATGGAACATAATGATGCTATTTATCATGATATTTGTCCGGTTTGCTTTTGGGAAAACGATCCGATACAAAATGATAATGAAAAATATGTTGGTGGAGCAAATGATATTTCTTTATCTGAGGCAAAAGCAAATTATCAAAAATTTGGTGCAGTAAAACAAGAATATATTAAGTCTGTTCGTCCGCCTTATTCAGATGAAATTTCAAAATAACTCTCTAGATACAGATTGTCAGTCAAAGAAAACTATGAGATGGACAAAATATTTTTAGGCAGAGTTTTGGCTTATGAGGAGAAAAAATGTATTATCAATTAAAAAAACCGATTAAAAAGAAAAAGTATAACAAATTAGTTGACTTCCTTATTGAAAATAGTGATTCATTCCTTTTTAATCTGCCAAATATGGGCAAAACCGTTGTGAATGAGCGAAATGCTGATGTAATGGATGAGCCTATCGGGTATGTAGATGAAGAAGATCAAGACGAATATAGGGCTTATGTTGAAAGTACCAAGCCTTGCATTGATATTATTCGTGATGATATTATTGAAAGTTATTTTGATACGGGTTGCTTGGATCAAATAACAAGTATTGAACATCAGATTTTTTTTGCCAAAATCAGCAATAAAACAAAGTCGTTTTTTATGCAGACGGATAGCTTTTCAAAATGGTTGTTCCCGTACTTGCCTGAAGATCCGTGCTTTATCAAAAACGGAAGATGTATTTTTCAGTGCATTTCCCACGAAGAATTATTTTTTGTTGATTTTGATGTTCCAAAGGTTGAAGAATTTTTGAAGAAAAACAGAATTAGATTTTTTCCTATGTTTGGTGATGCGACACCTCTTGTTTATAAAGCAAAGAATGTATTATGATTTTTAATTATATTTGTAAAGCTAAAACGGTTGAAATACAAGAAATCATAGGAGAATAGTAAAATGAAATTGAACTTTAAAAGTTACGCTTTTTGCCTTTTGGCTGTTATTTCTATTACAGGCTTTTTATGTTCTTGCAGTAACAATTCTGAACAAAAAGGTTGTTATCCGGTTGAAGAACAGAGTTACTTTGACGGCTATGAAATAACAAATGACAGGATAAAATTTCGGTACTCGATTCATTTTGTAAATGAGCTTGATTCGCAATGTGATGTAGCTATTTATGCAGCTTTTGATGAATCCGAATTATCCGACTGGGTGAAAAATGACGATGCAGATAGCAAAGAAAACCAGTTTGAAGGATTAAATGAAGATTGTTCCGATAGATTGACGGTCAAGTTAAAAGCTCATGAATCAAAAGATGTAATATTCACTTTTGAGGGAAAATATCTTGGCGGAAAAGTAAATGAAAATCTGTCATTCCCGACCGATATAATTTTATTAGGATGAAATAGTTAATGATTTGATGTGTCATCTCATATGCGAAGATGTTAGAATAGGATATATCAAAATGTTTGGAGAATGTGGATGAAGAGGAAGATTATAATTGACGGCGAAGTTCTTGAATATGAGCTGGAGCGGAAGAGGGTTAAGAATGTCAATTTGCGTGTCAGGACTGACGGGAGCGTGTATGTTTCGGCGAACCGCTATGTGTCGGTTGCGCAGATTGAGGATTTCATAACTTCCAATTATGACTTTATTCAAAATGCCCGTGCCAAGTATGAAAAAATCAGAAACGGCAATCCTATTTGCAATTTATTTGAATACAAAGACGGTGAAAAGATTTGTGTTTTTGGACAAATTAAAACTTTGAAAGTTGTGCAGTCGGACAAAAACTATGTTGAATCTGATGAAAATAACATAACAATCTATGTGAAAAATCTCGACGATATTGCCCTCAAAATGAAAACATTTGAAAGCTATAAACGCAAAACTTTGATGAATGTTTTAAATGAAATCTGCAATAGGATTTATCCTACATTCAAAAGTTACGGTGTGGATTTTCCTGAAATCAGAATTCGCAAAATGGTGTCACGGTGGGGCAATTGTATGCCGACTAAAAAGGTTGTTACTTTTAACACGGCACTGTTTTTCGTTCCGATTGATTGCGTTGAATATGTTGCCGTTCACGAATTTACGCATTTTCTTCATCCGAACCATTCAAAAGAATTTCATTCGGCAATGACCGTGTTTATGCCGGATTGGGAAATCAGAAAGCAGAAACTTCAAAAATATATTTTCGCTGTTGAGCGTTAAAAGTCCGTAATCGAAAGATTGCGGATTTTTTGCGTCTTTGCGTAAAAATTGTAATTTGTCGTAGAAATTTGTCTGTGTTTGTGATATTATTGATTGTGCCTTTAGTGGGCATTATTTTTTGTCCGGAGGGACTTTTAATGCAAATAATGCGAAAAACTTCAAAGCGTGAACCCGATTTTGGCAAAGACAAAATTATGAGCATTTTATTAAGGCTTTCGCCGCCCGTAATGCTCGCACAGCTCATTCAGGCACTTTACAATCTTATTGACAGTTACTTTGTTGGCAGTTACTCGGAGTCGGGACTCACGGCACTTTCTATAATATATCCGCTGCAGCTTTTGATGATTGCCCTTGCGGTTGGCACGGGAGTCGGAATCAACACGCTGATGTCGCATTTCCTCGGTATTGGCGACAGTAAAAAGAGCGACGAAACGGCAGGTGTCGGAACACCTCTTGCGTGTGCGATATGGTTTGTTTTTGCGGTGATTTGCTGGTTTGTTATGCCGTTTTATGCGGATATTTCAACCGAAACAAAACAGATTGCACAAGAGGTTGTAATTTACGGAAGAATTGTTTGTGTGTGCAGTTTCGGAATATTTTTCGAGAGCGTGTGGACGAAAATTTTGCAGGCAACGGGTAATATGAAAATCCCGATGGTTGCGCAGATTGTCGGTGCGATTGTGAATATAATTCTTGACCCGATTATGATTTTCGGCTTTGGATTTATCCCGAAAATGGGAATTGCAGGCGCGGCAATTGCAACGGTAATCGGACAAAGCGCAGCCGCCGTGATTGTAATGTTCAAAGGCTTGAAAAAGCCGCCCAAGCTTTCAAAATTTGGTCACTACATAAAACGAATTTATCACCTTGGATTCCCGAATATTTTGATGCAGTCAGCGTACACATTTTACATTTTCGGACTTAACTTGATTTTGAAAACATTTTCCGATCAGGCGGTCACTGTGCTTGGACTTTACTACAAGTGGCAGTCGCTTGTGTTTATTCCTCTCGGAGCAATGCAGACCTGCATTGTGCCTGTCATCAGCTACAACTACGGTGCGGGAATGTTTGACAGATGCAGAAAAACTCTCAAAGATTCCGTACTGCTCGGCACAACGATTATGTTAATAGGCGTGCTTGCGTTTGAGCTGATACCGACACAGCTTTTGATGACTTTTTCAAGTGATTCGGCGGTCATATCAATCGGCACAACAGCGTTTCGGATAATCGGAACATCGTTCATTCCGCTTGTAACCTCGCTGATTTATCCCGTGTATTTTCAGGCAATCGGTTCAGCTTTCAAAAGCTCGATGCTTACGATTTTGCGAACGGTTGTACTGCTCGTTCCGCTCGGTATTATTTTTGCTCAAATCGGACTTGATTTCTTCTGGCTGACATTCCCTTGCACGGAAATTATCACAACAATAGTCGGTTTTTCACTTTATAAATTTGAAAAACGAAAGATGATTTTGCACAACAATAGTTAAACAGAAAAGGAGTATCACAATGCGTGGCACTCCTTGATTTTATGCAGATTTATAGAATTTTTAAAAATAATAACGTAGAATTTCACAGTTTTTAACTCCGAAATCTGCATATTCTTCATTGGTCATATCGTGAAAATATGAGTTGACGACCCTTGCAATGCCGTTGTGGGCGACTAAAATACAAACTTTTCCGCTTGCTTTCACATCATCAAGCAAGTTGTAAATTCTCTGTGCAAGATGCAGCATAGACTCTCCGCCGTCATAACGGCTGACGAAATCCCTCTTTGCAGTGCGAAATTCTTCACCATCCCTTGGAGTTCCCTCATATTTTCCGAAGTTTTGCTCGGTCAATCTCAGCTCTGCTTTTGCAGGAATTCCTGTGATTTCCGAAATGTGCTTTGCGGTTTTTTCGGCTCTCAAAAGCGGAGAATAGAGGATGATATCTGCTTTTATATTCTCTGAAAGAATTTTCTTACCCGTTTCAACAGCCTGTTCATGACCTTTTTCCGTGAGGTCAATGTCGGTTGAACCGCAGATTTTATTTTCAACATTCCACACGGTCTGTCCGTGTCTGACAAAATACATATGTCCCATAAGCGTTCTCCTTGCAGTTTTTCTGAACACTATTTTAATTGAGCAGACTGCGAAAATCAAGTGACACGGCAAATTTTTTGCAAATAAATTGACAGCGGCAGAGTCAGCTGATATATTTGATATGTACAGTTCAAAATTAAAAACGGAGTGATTTGTATGAAGAAAACTTTGATTGTAATAGATATGCAGAATGATTTTATTGACGGCAGTCTCGGTACTGATGAGGCTGTGAAAATTGTGCCTAATGTACGCAAAAAGATTGAAGAATACCGTTCAAACGGTGATGAAATTATTTTTACAAGGGATACTCACGGTGAAGATTACCTAAGCACTCCCGAGGGCAAAAAACTGCCCGTTGTGCATTGTGTAAAAAATACTCACGGCTGGCAGATTGCAGACGGACTTGATGTTCCCGATGCAATCCATATTGACAAGCCGTCATTCGGCTATACACATTGGGATAAATTCTGCTTTGAAAAAATCGAGCTTGTAGGACTTTGCACCGATATCTGCGTTGTGTCAAATGCGTTGATTCTAAAGGCACTTTTCCCGAACGCTGAAATCAGCGTTGATTCGGCTTGCTGTGCCGGCGTAACCCCCGAAACCCATAATTCCGCCCTCACCACAATGAAAATGTGCCAGATTGATGTGGTGTGATTTAATAATAAAATATATTGTGATTTTAAGTTCGTGATATTGAATATATTAAAATACTTTGCTATAATTACTCGGTAAGGAAACGGTGGCGGCTGTTTCGACTCCCTTATCAGAGAGGGGGTGATTGCGTGGAATACATAGCTGTGATAATCATCTTCACATTTTTTATTGTGTTCACCATAAAGAAATAACCGCCCTGTGTCGTGAACAGAGCGGTTAATCTTTAATTGATTTTATTGTTCAAACTTGCGAAACAGCTAAAGCCGTTTCCTTACTTATATATTATCATTGATGAATAATTATGTCAATAAAAAACTTCAATTTCGGTTTACAAGAGATTGAAGTTTTATTTTTTGTATGTGCAAGTTTTTTAGAAAATTGAAGATTATTCAAAATAAATCAATTGTAAAATTTTTTGTATGAAGCTACTCGGAAAGTTCAAATATTCTTTCTATAACAGCTTTGAAAAATGGTAAATCTTTTTCCTGCTGATAATCCATATAACTCCAATGTGTGATATATCTCCATTTTGAAATCAACAATGATGTGGCTGTGCTGTAATCCGTATGTTTCAGCATTTTTTTAAGCTGTTTGTAATCGGTAATATTTAAAATGTTTTTGTTATTATATTCATATTTTGAATCATTGAAACTGCCTAATTTAAATCCCATTTTTACCAAATCATTACCGAAATTCATTTCAAAATCATGAATATCCATAGAATTATTGATGAATTTTTCGTAGTATGGTTTTAGCACCTTAGCGGTATTTTTTCTTCCGTTTATGTATGAAATAGGATTTTGCGTCATATTTACTAAATCGGCAATGTTTTTGTTTATGTAAATATTCGGCTTATTAACTGCTTGACAGGTGCAGTATTTGCGATTTGACCTTGAAAGATTTTCTTTGCACAATCGTGGATAGAATGGAGTTTCCACACCTGAAGAATACCACTTCATATTTTCATAAACTCCGACAATCAGTCCGTGATTTACAGCAATAAGATAGTCGCAATTTTCTGCTCGTTTGGTGTCGATTATCCAATGACCTCTCGCACATTCCATAACTTGGCTGTCTGACATATCGTATTTATAAAGTGAATTTATTTTAACAATTAAAAGATTGCGGAAAATATCTTCTTTTGAAAGAATTTCGGCACCGTAAATTTTTTCAAAATCTTCAGCTGTAATAACAGGTGCTGTGTGGTGTCCCGAAACTACATTAGTCAGTGATTGAGAGTCAATGTAGTTCATTATATTTATCAAAGCCGATTCGGCAACGAATGCCTCTTTTTCCGAAAGACCATATGATATAATTAGTTTTTTGATTTTGTTACCCGATGAGAGTATTTCTTTTATACGATTTGACTTATTTGAATTATTGAGTTTTTCTTCGTGTTGAAAAATACGGTTGTTAATTCCTTTGCCTATGTAAAAAATTTTGTTATCTCTTGGATCTGCAAGGGCATAAACATAGTAACCTAATTTTTGTTTTACCTTTTCGGAAAAGCCATTCATAAGAAACATACCTTTCAGCTTAATTTATTTAATGATACCATAAATGTTAAATACGGTAAAGCGTTGTTTTGTGTACTTGATTTATACAAATACGGTCGGGAAAATTCGGTGTATTGTTTTACACCTGTCTTCCCGACCGCATTTTTTATTATTACCTATTTTTAAAAATCATTCTTCCATTTGCTTGCCGAGGAATGCGGCGGCGGTTTGTGCAAGCTTGATTTCGGCATTTGACGGTATTTTAACCTGTTCGCCTGTGAGCATAATTACTGCACCCGAAACATCTCCTGCGGCGATAATCGGGTAGATTACCGAAGCGTAGTGTTCAATGCCCTCAATCGGCTGAATGTCGCCGAGAGTTTGCTGAGTTGCCGAATAACTTTTGCGATTTTCCATATATCCCTCAAGCACCGTTGTAACTCTGCGTTCAAGAAATTCACGCTTTGAAACTCCTGCGGCGGCGATTACATGGTCACGGTCTGTTATGATTGTCGGCATTGAGCTGATTTTTGCAAGCACATCTGCGTATTGTGACGCAAACTCAGCAAGCTCTCCGACAGGCGAATATTTTTTAAAAATAACCTCGCCGTCCGTTGCGGTATAAATTTCGAGCGGATCTCCCTCACGAATACGAAGCGTCCGCCTGATTTCTTTCGGTATAACCACTCTGCCGAGATCGTCAATTCTTCTGACGATTCCTGTTGCTTTCATATTTAAAACTCCCTTCGGACAGTTCTGTCCCTTGTCTGATACATATTCAGCAAATTATTTGCAGTAATATTGTTTGATTCATACAGTTTTTTATACCGAATTTTTCTTTGGTGACATATTTTTACAACATATAAAAAATATAACTTTATCACGATTTAGTTAATCGTAACCACCTAAATTGCAAAATAATCTTGACTTAGCAAAAACAGTGGTTTATAATTTAGTTAATCGTAAATAACTAAATCGTAGATGAGTAATTTGCAAACGGTCAGAGGTGAGAATTTTGTTTATAGGCAGAAAGTATGAGCTTTTACAACTTAACAGATTGTATAACAGCGGAAAATTTGAATTTGCCGTCATATACGGTCGCCGCCGTGTGGGAAAAACGGCTATCATAAACGAGTTTGTCAAGGATAAAAACGCAATTTGTTTCACAGGAGTTGAAACAAATGCAAAGCAAAATCTTGAAAATTTGAGCGAGTGCATTCTTGAATTTTCAACAGGAATGAAAACGGATACTGCTTTTTCAAACTTTCAGTCGGCACTTGAATATGTTTTTAAATTGTCAGAGAACAAAAGAATCGTCCTTTGCCTTGACGAATATCCGTATGTAGCAAGGGCATCAAGAAGTCTTGCATCAACACTGCAAATGTTAATTGATAAATATAAAGACAGTTCAAAGTTGTTTCTTATTCTCTGCGGTTCATCAATGTCGTATATGGAGGACCATGTGCTTGCATACAAAGCACCCTTGTATGGCAGAAGAACGGCTCAGTTTAAGATTTTGCCATTTGAATTTTGCGAGGCTTGTGAGTATTTTAACGGAATGTCACCTGAAGATAAGGCACTTGCCTACGGGCTTGTGGGGGGTACACCGCAATATCTTTTGCAGATTAACAACAAAATTTCAATAGAGGATAATATAAAAAATATTTTTCTGAATCCTGTATCGGCTCTGTATGAAGAGCCTAACAATCTTTTGAAACAAGAGGTAAGAGAGCCGGCTATTTATAATGCCGTGATTACAGCAATTGCTACGGGTGCATCAAAAATATCGGAGATTTCAACAAAAGTTGGAGAAACCTCAAGCACTTGTGTTGCTTATGTCAAAAATCTTGTTGCTCTTGGAATTGTGAGAAAAGAAGTGCCGTACGGTGAAAAATCCACAAAGAAAACAATTTATTCTATTGAGGATAATATGTTTAGATTTTGGTATCGTTTTGTGCCGGAAAATTCTTCGATAATTTCAAGAGGTGCGGTTGAACTTGCGTACAGTCGAATTGCACCGTATTTGTCGGATTATATGGGTGCTGTGTTTGAAGAAATCTGCAAGCAGTATTTGTGGAAAAGGTTGCTGAACGGTGATTCCGAAATTGATTTTACGGATATCGGCAGATGGTGGGGAACAAATCCAAAAACAAGACAACAGGAAGAAATTGATATAATAGGCTCGGCAGATAAAAATACGGCTCTTTTTGGTGAATGTAAGTGGCGTAATGAAAGTGTTGACCTCGGTGTTCTTGAAACACTTGTTGAACGCAGTAAGCTTTTTAATTTCAGCAAAAAGCATTTTTATATTTTTTCAAAGTCCGGTTTTACAAAGGGTTGCATTGATAAGGCAAATGAACTCGAAAATGTCAGCCTGATTGCTTATGATGATATTTTAAAATATAATTCACATTGATGTAAGATAAAGGAGTTACTAAAATGGCTGAAATAAAATTATTTGGTATAAAAGACAAGGTTGAGGAATTACCGTCAAAACAAGTAACATTAGAAAAAGAACTACAAAATTTACTTGAAAAAAATATGAATACATTTTTTGGAGTAACCTTTTTAAAATCAGAATATAAAATAACAAACGGTCGTATGGACAGTATAGGAATTGATGAAAATAATTGTCCTGTAATATTTGAATATAAACGTAGCGTAAATGAAAATGTTATAAATCAAGGCTTGTTTTATCTTGATTGGTTACTTGACCATAAAGCTGATTTTAAACTGCTTGTTATGGACATACTTGGTCAGGAAAAGGCTGATGAGATAGATTGGAGTATGCCATGTGTTATTTGTATTGCTAATGATTTTACAAAATTTGACGAACATGCAGTAAATCAAATGCAAAGAAACATAAGACTTGTAAGATATCGTAAGTTTGGTGATGATTTAATAGCATTGGAACATATAAATACTCCTCAGGTTTCTGCTATAGATGACGATGTGCCTTCTGCAACAGTTAAGAAAAATCACGGAAAATATAAAGGGTTTAAAGCGTATTTTGAAAATGCTGGTGAAAAGAATAAAAACTTGTACTATTCTTTTAAAGAATATGTTATGTCACTTGGTGATGATATTTCAGAAAATCAGCTGAAGTATTATGTCGCTTTTAAAAAATCTAAAAATGTAGCTTGTGTTGAAGTTTATCAATTAGGCTTAATAGTACATCTAAAATTAAATCCTGATAGTGTTGAACTTATACCTAACTTTATAGAAGATGATAGTAAAAAAGGTCATTGGGGAACAGGTGACTTAAAAGTTATTATTAGAAATACAGATGATTTTGAAAAAATACAGCCGTTAATTGATCGTGCTTATAACGAAAATTAAATGTAAAAATCCCCGTCGGAGAAATCTGACGGGGATTTGACTTTGTTGTAAGCTATTACGCTTTTTTGGATTTTGAGGTGATTTTGGTAACTATGACGCAGAGGATGACTGTGAAAACCATATCGGGCAGAGTGTTGCCGACGATAATGTCAACATTCATCAGGAAGCGATATGCCGCAAAGCCTGCAAGCCATACTATGATGTTGCAGATGTCAACGGCTTTGTTTGCTCTGTCTTTTTTGAGAATGAAAAAGTCTGCAATCTGAATGGCAATCATCGGAGCAAATACCGAACCGATGAGATAAAGAAAATCGGTAATGTCATCCATAGGATAAACAATTGCGGCGATTACACCTACTATTGTTACTGCAACGGCAACATATTTTCCTTTGAGTTTTGAGAATATCGACTCACTCGAAATTCCTGCCGAGTAAGCATCAAGGAAGGTTGTTGTAACTGTTGAAAGGATTACAATTACAAGACCTGCAATGCTGAGTCCTGATTTAAGCATGATTTTTGCAATATCGCTTTCGCCTGTAAGGATAGATGCACTCATACCGATTATGTACATCCAACAGCTTACCGCACCGTAAACAAGTGTGCTTGCGAGAGTTGCCTTGAACGGCTTTTCCGCCTCTCTTGTGTAGTCGCTGATGAGCGGTAACCATGAAAGCGGCATTGCTACCGAAAGCTCAACTGCCGCACCAAATGACATTGAGTCATCGCCTGCCACACCCATACCGTTGCCGTTTCCGAAAATAAAGAAACACATCACGATTGTGAGAATGAACAGTGCCGCCATTGCGATTGTGTTGAGCTTGCCGAGGTTTGAAATGCCGACAAGAATCCAAAGTACAATCAATGCGCCGATTACGATACAGGCAATCCACCTGCCTGTGTCGCCCATATTGAGAATACTGTTTACGGAAAGCGAACCGTCATAAATCATAATGGCTGTCCAGCCGACAAGCTGAATAACATTGAGGACAGAGAAAAGAAGTCCGCCCTTGTTGCCAAAGCTCATTTTTACGGTTTCCATTGAGCTTTTACGGCACTTACCGCCGATGAGTCCTGCGCAAAAGAGCATTGCACATCCGATTATGTGACCGATGATTACGGCTAAAATGCCCTTTTCAAAACCTAACGGAGCAAAGTATGTACCTGTGAGAATTTCGGCGATTGAAACGCCTGCTCCGAACCATATCAAACTGTTTTCAAATACACTTGTCTGCTTTTTCATTGCTCTGCCTCCGAATTTTCTTTTGTAAATTTACTTTGAATGTCAAAAGCGTGGTTCATGGGACCGCTGCCTTTGCCGAGGTCAAGCATTGCCGCAAGTGCGCCTGAAATATAATCCTTTGCACGCTTTACGGAAGCGTCAAGGTCAAAGCCTTTTGCAAGATTTGCGGCTATTGCACTTGAAAGTGTACAGCCTGTTCCGTGTGTGTTGGGATTGTTGATTCTTTTGCCGTTGTACCATGTGTAGGTGCCGCCTTTAAAGAGCAAATCGTTTGCATCGTTAATCTGATGTCCGCCTTTGCAGAGAACCGCACAACCGTACTTTTCGCTGATTATTTTAGCGGCTTTTATCATTTCTTTCTCATTTGAAATTTTCATTTCAGAGAGAACTTCCGCCTCCGGAATATTCGGTGTAAGAACTGTTGCAAGCGGAAAGAGATGCTCTTTGAGAGTGCTTACCGCCTCGTCGCTGATAAGCTTTGCTCCGCTTGTTGCCACCATAACCGGATCGACAACAATATTTTTTGCATCGTACTTTTTCAGCTTGTCCGAAATTATTTTGATAAGGCTTGATGAAGAAACCATTCCGATTTTTACGGCATCGGGATAAATATCCGTAAAGATACTTTCAAGCTGTTCACCCAGAAATTCGGGTGTGGATTCCATAATTGCCGTAACGCCGGTTGTGTTCTGTGCGGTAAGTGCGGTGATTGCGCTCATGGCATAAACACCGTTTGTTATCATAGTTTTGATATCCGCTTGAATACCGGCGCCTCCGCTGCAGTCACTGCCAGCGATTGTTAATGCTGTTTTCATTTTAATCTCCTCTTTGCATTAATTTTTTACAGCGACAAAAGGTGGTGCCCCCAATCTGCCGCTTTTTCAAAGCTGTCTGCGTAGTAATCGCAAACGGCTTTTATTCTGTTTTTGTCATTCCTGCTCGATTCGTCATACACTCCCACCGTTTTGAAACCTGCCTTGTGAGCAGTTTCTGCGGCAAAAACAGCGTCTTCGAATACAAGCGTTTCACTCGGAGCTGTTCCGAGTTCATCTGCACAGGCAAGGTAAATGTCGGGGCTTGTTTTGCCTTTTCCGATTTGTGAACAGGTCACAATGTCCGTAAAATATTTTAGAATACCGAGCCTTTCAAATGCCTTTTTAATATGCGTTTTGTCGCTTGATGTTGCAATAATCATTTTGATATTGTTCGATTCCAAAAACTGCAAAATTTCTTTTGTACCGTTTTTAAAACCGACCTCATAAAAGTAAAAATCTTCAATGATTTTCAGCACACCCGAAACTATTTCATCAGTTGAAAAGGAAAGAGCATACTGCTTTTTCATATACTCTGCACCTTCCGTCAGACTCATATCACAGAGCTTTTCGGAAAGACCGTTTTCGGCTGTTTTGCCGACAGACGAGAGGTAACGCTCTCCTGCGTTATCCCATATCTTCATTGAATCGAGAAGTGTGCCGTCAACATCAAATATTGCAGATTTAATCATTCGCAACCGTCTTTTCCGTAAGTGCTTTAAGCTCTGCTGTTGCCTTTGTAATATCGGGCTGAGCGAAAATAGCACTGATAACGGCAATGCCTACGATACCTCTGCCCTTGAGTTCCGTAACATTTTTGGAGCTGATTCCGCCGATTGCGATTACAGGAATGTCAACAGCCTCACAGATTTTCTGAAGTTCATCGTGTGAAACATCGTCTGCATCGTCCTTTGAGCCTGTTTTGAAAACTGCTCCGACTCCGAGATAATCTGCTCCGTGCTTCTGAGCAAGAAGAGCCTGTTCAACAGTCTGAGCCGAAACACCGATGATTTTGTCGTCACCGAGAATCTTGCGGACATTGCCTGCCTCCATATCACTCTGACCGACATGAACACCGTCAGCGTCAATTTCTTTTGCAATTTCTACATTGTCATTGATTACGAACGGAACATTGTACTTTTTGCAGAGTTTCTGAATTTCAAGAGCCTCTTCAAGAAAATGCTTTTGGTCAAGGTTTTTTTCTCTTAACTGAATGAATGTTGCGCCGCCTTTAATAGCCTTTTCAACCTGACTGCAGAGAGTTTCACCGTTAAGCCATGCCCTGTCGGTTACGGCATATAGCAACAAATCTTTTTTATCGCAATTCATACTTTGCTCCTTTTTCAAGTGTTTCGGCATCCATATTATAGATAGCGTCAATAATTCGGTTGCGGTATGTTGAGTTGCCGTCTGTTTCTGCCATATTTGCAAAAGCGATTTCACCTGCAAGTCCCATTGTACAAACTGCTGCGGCAGTTGCCTCAAGAACATTGTCGGGATTTGCAACGATAAATGCAGTTGTCATACCCGAAAGCTGACAGCCTGTTCCTGTGATTTTGCTCATCTCGGGACGACCGTTGCGGATTACATAGCACTTTTCGCCGTCACTTACAAGGTCAATAGCGCCTGTGATTGCAATTACGCATCCTGACTTTTTGGCATAATCCTTTACAAATGCAACTGCGTTATCGAGATTTTCTTCTGTTACCGCATCCGATACATCGGCATCAACACCCTTTGTTGTGCCGCTTCCGAGTGCAAGAGTTTTGATTTCCGAGATGTTACCTCTGATAACATCAAATTTGATTTCTTTTGCAAGCTTAACCGCTGTGTCTGTGCGAAGCTTGCTTGCGCCTGCGCCGACAGGATCAAGTAGAATCTTGTGAGAAAGTTCGTTAGCTTTTTTGCCCGCAATGAACATACCCTCAATTGAGTTTTTGTTAAGTGTACCGATGTTGATGTTAAGACCGCCGCAAATGCTTGTGATGTCGGCAACATCATCGGGTTCGTCTGACATAATCGGACTTCCTCCGCAAGCGAGAAGTACATTTGCAACATCATTTACTGTTACATAGTTTGTGATGTTGTGTACAAGCGGTACATTTTTTCTTACATTTTCAAGACAATTTCCAATCATAGCGGATTCTCCTTTATAAAAATAAAACGGACGCACCAACAAAAGGTGTGTCCGTAAAGGCTCGCTGTTTCCCTCCGTTGGCATTATCCAAATCAGGTCATAGGTCGAGGCATTCAGCCTCCTCTCAGCCGACTAACTTGTCAGCTCCCTTACTAATAATATACAGTTTGTGTCGTGATTTGTCAATGAAAATATATTTTTGACGGCAGAAGTTGAATATATGAATGTATTATGGTAAAATGCTAGATGTAATCTATATAAAATTTATATGATACGGAGGATAAAATGAACTTTAAAAAAATTGCTTTTGCACTTTGCTTTTTAGGACTGACTTCAGCTTTTGTTGGTTGCGGTGAAAAAGCCGATAACAAATCAACTGCCGATACTGCTGTCAAGAATACTGCGGTTGTTACAACACAAGCAGTTGAAACAACCGAACCCACAACGCAGGTCGTTACGACAGAAGAGGTTACAACTGAGCCTGTCACAGAAAAGCCAACGGAAGCACTTGTACTTTCAAACACATACAAGACAAGATTCAGCGATGTTACCGCTGTAACATATCCGACATTTGCAATTGATTATCCCGATAATTGGAGCGTTTCCGAATCTAATGCTGATGTAGATGGAGAAAACTTTACACTTACAAACGGTAACGGAGCTCAAATCATTTTTAGAATGTTGCCAAATGTACCTGAAGATGCAAACCTCGGTGCAGGCAGCAGGGCATTTAGTTGCGTTACGGCTAAAAAGGTTGCAGATTCGTCATTTGTTCCGTCAATGGTTCAGGGAACAGATTATTCATCACTCGGAAAATTTGCTGTTCTAAAGCTGAGAGTTACCAAAAAAATGCACGCAAATGTAAATACCGACTATGTTCCGGCAGAAGATAATGTTACATATGCGGTAAGTCCTGAAACAAATATAGGTGAAAAAAGAGATATTCAGGGGGTTATGCAGGCGGCTTATTCATTTCGATATGCTTCACTAATTATGATTTATGCAGGGGATACCGACAATGATTTTACCGCACAGGAACAAAAAGAGGCAATCAAGATACTAAAAAGTTTCAGAATTGCTGATTAACACAAAAATATGTTGTGCTTAATTTTCGGAAAATTTATTGACTTAAATAAGAAAAAACAGTACAATAAAAATAACAGATAATATGGTTGAATTTTGCTGTTAAAAAGGGGTTTCCTCTAACTATTATTTATTGAACAGGAGAAAAAGTATGTTTTGTAAAAATTGCGGAAGACAGTTATTGCCAAATGAAAAGTTTTGTGCCGATTGCGGAACGCCTGTGCCTGAGCAGGAGGTAAGTGTACAGAGCGAACAGACAGTTGAACAACCTGTTGCTTACAATCAGCCGATTGAACAGCAGACAGAAGTGAATGCTCAGAATGAGCAGACTCAGCCTGTTGAAAATCAGCAGACTGACGCATTTAATAATCAGACTCCTGCAAACGATTATGCAGTACCGCAGTATCAGACTGTTAATGCACAGAGCGGATATAATCAGTATCAGAACGGACAGCAGGGCGGATATACTTACGATTACAATAATCAGGCGGTTCAGCCGCAGTATGCTCAGCCTATGCCGAAGAAAAAGTCTAAGACACCGTTTATAATCACAGCTTGCGGTGTTGCGGTTGCACTTGCTATCGCAATTGCGGCGTTCTTTATCTTTACAAATCTCAATAAGGCAACTCCTCAGGGACAGATTCAGGGTACATGGGTTGCTGAAGAGGACGGCGTAAGAATTCAGCTCGAGTTCAAGCCCGACGGTACAATCAATATTCCAAACGCAAAAGAGCTTGGTGAACTTATTTCAAACTATGCCGGCAGTTCTGAATACGGTGATTTCATTAACTACGATGAAATTTTCAATATGATTAAGCTGACATACAGCATCGATGACCAAAAGACCCTTTCGGTGAGTTTTGAAGTGTCTTTTATCAATCAAAGTCAGACACAATCCCTCAAGTGGTCAGATGACCCCGCAAACGGCGGCTCGGATACATGGGGTATTGACGGAGATAATCTCTATATTGCCGGCATGAAGCTGACAAGAATCAATAACTGATAATTACATAAAATAACTCGTAAAAAACAAGGTCACGGTTTAAAATCGTGACCTTTTGTTGTGCGTGAAAGTATTTTGACATAACATATAAAAATAAAAAAGGAAATATCCGAAGACATTTCCTTTTTCTGGCGTGCCAAAAGGGATTCGAACCCCCGACCTTTCGCTTAGGAGTAAACCAACAAAGCACTGAAAACCTTAGTATTTATCAGGATTTTCTGAAATTACTGCAATGCACGCAATTTTATAGTGCTTATGCTTGCTTTTGGGTAGGTTTAAACTCCTTAATCAATGCGTCAATACTGATTATTTTATTTGATTTGCGTTTCGGTAGTGATTCGACATAGTGTGTGTAGATGTCGAGAGTAGTTGACGGCTTAGCGTGTCCGAGTTGTTTTTGCACATAGTGTAGTCCGTGTCCTGTGTAGAGCAGATTTGTAGCGCAGGTATGACGGAGCGAATGAGCCGTAAATCTATCAATTACAAACGGTACACCTTTAGGGTCATACTTACTTTTAGGCTGTCTTTCATAGTCCGAAAAATCGCCGTACTTAATATTAAGGTCTGCCATATAGCTGTTCCATAATCGCCGCCACGCTATGTCGGTCATCAGAGTACCTTTTGTGGAAGTCACAACAAAATCATCGGGTTTATGCTCAGGTTGCTTTTCCAGAAAGTCAATAAGAATTTTCGGAACATCTGTAACAGTACGCACTCCTGATATGGTTTTTGCACCTTGCTCAATATGCGCCTTGCCTTTGGTCACAAGTTTCTGATGAACATTTATTGACCGTTCGGTTAGGTTTATATCTCGCCATTGCAAGCCGAGGCATTCGCCCAGTCGCAAACCTGCAAACATCATTATCATTGCAGGTAACTGTGCACGGTGTTCTGTTGATACTACCCACAATTGTTCCTGTGCGGTCAATGCTCGTCGTTCTGAGGTTTTTGCGTCACGGGGTATCTCTATGTATTGTGCAGGTGAAAATTCGATTACACGGTTTTCTATGGCATAATTGAACACCTGCCTTACTGCACCACGCCAATCACGCAAAGTCTTTTTTGCGGTCGGCTTGCCTGTGTGTGAATTGCAAGCGTATTCGTCAAGAATTATCTGCTGAAAGTCGGATTTGACAAGTTTGTTAATCGGTCGGTCATTCAGGGCAGAGAAGTGGCTCAGATAAATTGAATAGGTTTTGTACTGCCCCTCGGAAAGTATGGATTTTTTGTAGGCAAGCCATAAGTTAACGAGTTTTCCCCATTTCATTCCTGCGTTTAGCACATCCATACCCTTGCCGATTTGTAACTTGATAAGCTGTGCCTTTTCTTCAACCTCTTTGACAGAGTAACCGTTGACGGTTTTGTATTTGCGTTTGCCGTCCTCGTCTTTGCCAAGATATACAGATTTTTGATAGCGTCCGTCTGCACGCTTTTTAAGTTTTGCTTTTGCCATAATATACACTCCTTTTGCTTAAAAAAGGGTGCAAAAATCCCTTGTGCTTTAAATTACTTGAAAAACACAAGGGAATGTGATACAATTATTTTGCATTAAACTGCATCATCTGCACCCTGTGTAGGTGATTCCGCTCTGTTCGAGTACCAGTCGAGCAGGGCGGATTTTTTTATTTTGTTTTATTCAAGCTACACTTGGCTTATAGTTTACGATAGCAACCTCGGTAAGGGAATTTTTGAGGTTGTCAATAATCTTTTCAATCTGTCTTAATACAGTACCGTTGTAGGATACTTCTCCGCACTGACTGCACTTTGAACAAGGAACATTGCGAATGATAACAATGCAGTTGCCCAAATCCTCAACATAGGTTGTTGTGCTGTCAACCATATCGCCTTTACAATAAAAGCAAGTCATAGTTATTGCTCCTTTCTTGTTTTGAAATCACTTTCCCATTTATCGGGGCTTGGTTCGTATGCTGTGATTATCCATAGAAGATTGTTTCCGACACCTGCCACCACATGAAGAGGTTTGCCAACCTTACACTCAAGTACGAGAGCAGACGGATAAGGAAAATCATTGGGATAATCCTCAATAATATAACCGTACATAATACAACGCTTTATATCGTCAAGTTTAATTTTTCGTTCTCTGCACCGCTTGAAAACATGATCTGTCATTTGTATGTTTTCATCTCTGCAAAGCAAACGCATTTGCTCAATATTCAATAGTATGCCCTCTTTCGTATGTTAGTTATTCTATGTTGCTTATTTAATCGGCAGACCATGGCTGTCGGTGTATGAGCCTGTGGCAATTCTGATTATATCAACAATCCAGCCTATGCCGAAAAGTCCGCCTGTGAAGAGGTAGAGGATACCCATACCTGCTTTACCTGCATAGAAGCAATGAGCGCCGAACATGCCGAGAACAACACACAAAATCAATGCCATACTTTTATCTTTAGGACTGCACAACTGATGATGAGATACAGTCGGAGGGGCAGAGGTCGCCACATTTTGCTGATTATTGATTATATTCTGAATAATAATGGGTTACTGTTCGGCTTTGTTTTCGGGATATTCAAGTTCGGACATACAGTAAGGGCAAAGTCTGTATTCTTTGCCGACATTTGCACCGCAATTTTTACATACCATAGATAACACACCTTCCTTTTATTGGTACTGCTCACGCATTTTTTGAGATTCGTAATACTGCTCGGCAGGAGCAAGTCTTGTGAACTCAACTGTTTTATCATAATTTTTCTTTACAACATCTTCAATTTCTTCAAGTGTGACATTGAAAAATTCTCTTCGAGTGTTTACCATATTCAGTTTTCTGTTTTCAAAAGCCTTATGAAGTGCCGCTTCAAGAGCCGGTGCATTGTCAGAAAATATCATTGCGTGAACATCAAAATTGAATGGAACAGAAGCGTCACCGAGTTCATCAACACGCTCCTGTGGTTCAAGTCTGCGTGTCATACCGATTTTATACACATTTTTACCGAATGAACCGACATTTGAAATGATGTAAACATAGCCTGCCTTTGCGTTTGTGGCACGATAATCAATATCTTCAATTGACTTGTTAATTTCGGTGAGTTCGGACTCAATTTCGGATTTCTTTTTGAGAAGTTCTGCTTTTTCGTCCTCACTTGCAGAATCAAGCTGTTTGTTGATATGTTCAAGAGCATTCTGATAATGGTTTTGTTCTTTCTTGATTTTTTTGCGTGCTTCTTCAATTTCTTTTTGAAGTTTGGCTTCCTCACGAAGTCTTGCACGGATCTCCTTTTGTTCTTCCTTTTCGTCCTGCTTTTTCTTTCTGTATTCAAGAGCAAGACAAAGCTCATCATATTTCAGCATAAAATAATTGTATGTAATGGCAACATCCATTATCTTACCGAGTTTTGAAATGGCTTCATAAGATTTCTGCATTCTCTTATGTGCGGTATCAAAAGTATTGTACTTAACTTTGTCGATAAGCTCGTCACATTCGCTGTTAAAGGCTCTTAAAAGGAGTTTTTGCATATCCTTAACCATTTTCTTGCCCTGTGCATTACTGCCGTTTACAGTCCAATTCATATTACCGTTCACGGCTTTGCCCTCTTTTATGAGGGCTTTTTGTTTATTGCGAATTTCCGTGAGCCTGTCTTTGTATATATCGGAAGAAGCAAAATCATATTTCGGAGTGTACAGACCAAAACTTTGCATTTCAATTTGTTCGTCAAGGTTTATAATTTCGTCCTGTCTGTATTTAATAGCGTCATTCAGGCTTGAAATCTGACTGTCAAGCGAAGAAATTGTTTCATTGCGGTCGGATATAGTCTGATTTAACGAACGGATTTCATCATTCAGCTTATCTGTAAGTTTCATAAGTTCGCTTGCATTACGCATTTCAGGAGTGAAAGTGCTTTTCAAACGGTCAAGCTCAGCTTGCAGATTTTCGGACTGTTGTTTATACTGTTTGCCTTTGAATGTATCTAAAAATCCCATATTATCCCAACTTTCTGTAATAAAAATAATGTGCAGAACAGGCACTATAAATTGTAAAAAAATTTACGGCTACATCAATAAATTATCTCTGTAAAATTCCATTGCTTCAACCATAAATTTATTTGTGACATTAAAATATTCAGCAAGTTCCCACGGTTCTGTTATGCCGTTGTTAACCGCTTCTTTCAGCTCGTCCAAAGGGATGAGCTTTTTTATTGTGTGTTTTTGGGCTTTTCGTTCGTGTTTCGATTTAATGTCAAGCGGTGAGAAAATGTTGTAAAAACTTCCTGTTTCAAAGTGTGATAGCTCATGTGCAAGCATTACCATTTCCTCGGCATTGCTTTCTATTTTGTCAGCATCTATTGCAATCCAACCCTCTTTGAAGGCTAATGCTTTTGCTTCACGCATAGGAAAATAATCAACATCAACACCACTTTTATCGCATTCTTCATAGATATTTAAAAGTGTTTTCATTCAATCATCTTTCTTTTTCTGAGCTTTTTTGTAATTTATGTAATCCAAAATATCCTGCTGAAATTCTTTTGATTCATCACCAAGAGCTTCGTAAGCGGCATACTGAATATTTTTAATGTCGCTGTTTTCGTTTTCAATACTGCTTTGATTGCTCCTACCGATTAAGTAGTCAACAGAACATCCGAAATAATCAGCTAACTTGATTAAGGTTTCGGAATTAGGTTCTCTGTCTTCTTTTTCGTATGAAATATATGTGGTGTAAGGAATACCAAGTTCAAGGGCAGTTTGTCGCATACTTAGTCCCTTTTCTGTTCTCAATTCTTTTATTCTAAACATATAATCACTTCCTTGTATTGATTATACACATATTGAGTAACAAAAGTCAATTAAATATTCACGATTTGTAGAAATGCACAAAAAATCTATACACATATTGTGCAATATTTTTCGTTTAACCTCATTGACATATACACAAACTGCGTATATAATTTACTTGTACGCACAAATCGTGTACATCGAACCGAAAGGAGATGATAAATGATGAATGAAAACTACAAATACCCGAATATTGAAGCAGAAAGGGTTCGTATGGGTTTATCGCAAACAGAGATAATCAGTCGCCTTGGCTACAAGGAAAGAAAAACCTATTATAACTGGCTTGAAAGCGGAAATATTCCTGTTTCTGTTCTTATGAAAATGGCAGATTTGTTTGATTGTTCGGTTGATTATTTGCTTGGCAGAACAAGAAATCCTGTACAAACTGCCAGAGCCTAAAACACCACCACACACAATCAATAATACCACAACCGCAGTCCCATTAAACGGACTTTACTGAAAAGAGGTGAAGAAATGAAAAATAAAATGATAGGCAACTATTCAAATGAAGGAGTGCTTAATATATCGGCTACAAATTTGCAGGAGTTTGAAAGCCTTATAAAAAAGGCAAAAAAACAAGCTGACGAATTGCAGGACACAATCAATCAGCTTGAATTCTTCAATTTTAGTTTTAAGTTCTCAACAGATAAGGATAATTAGTTACCTTCTATCATTCTTTCTGCATTGACAGCGGATATATCAGAATCTATGAAAGAAACAATAGCGTTTATAAATTCGACTAAGTTATCAATATTATAATCTTTGAATTTTCTTTCGTAATGTGTTTCATCATTACCAAGCCAAGCAGAGGCTACTGCTAATTTTTTGATTCTGTTGTTATCAATGTAATCATTGATACATCTTGATAATGGTGCTTTAACGATATTATCTTTATTGTTCGGCTGTAACATTATTGCGTAATCCTTTACTAAGAACTCTAAGGCTTTTCTGTAAGCCATACCTGAAATATCTTTTAATTCGTACTGTTCGGAAGCATAAGCCTGATTGTAAATGTTACAAAAATCAGGGGATAAGTCTTTTATGTGTTTAGGAAACTCTCGTTCTTCTACTCTAGAAATAGGTTCGAAGCCCATAAGTTCAGTTAAACCGTGATAAGGACCTATATGATAATTACCTAAAAAGGTCTTTTCACAATTGTGACAGAAGAAATGAACGAAAAGATTTGGATAAGTATGTTCATCGTCAATATAGTAGGAGCTTAAATACGAGGGGTCGCCAGATTTGTGACACATAGGACAGACTGACGGATATTCGATTTCAAGATTTTTCTTACTAAAGTTATCGTTCAATGATTCGCAGTTATAAATTGCCTTTTTGATAAGCAAAGACCCCTTTCATTATATAGTGTAATGAATTGCCGTTCATCACTACATATAGTATATCATAGAAAGTTGGTGAAATCAATGCACATCAATGAATTTGCTGAAATCTTGCTTAAAAGCAGGAAACAGAAAGGTCTTTCACAAAGCGAGCTTGCTAAGAAATCGGGCTTTACTAAAAGGGCTATTCAGTATTGGGAAAAAGGCAAAAAGAGCATTTCTCTTGAAAATGCCGACAGGCTCTTAACGGCTTTGGGTGTAGAAATCAAGATAGGTAAAACAGAAAGCAGGTGATAACAATGCAGATAACAGGCACACCCGATGAAATCGCAGAATTTATGAATCTGCTGAAAAGCGATTACAGAGGTGACTGCACAATTGAAACTGATATTAACGGCAACACAATCTATCATTATCATTTTCCAAAATCAGATGATGAGTAATATTTATTTTTAGGAGGATTTTATATGTCAGACAGATTGATTGTACCAATCGTAAAGCCATTGACACCTAAAGAGGGCAACACAATCAGAGCGGTTGTTGATAATGACACGCTCAAGGAGCTTAACGAGATTTCGGACAAGACAGGAATTTACATCTCACAGCTTGCGAGAATGTGCATTGAGTTTGCCCTTCCGAGAATTGAAATTCAGGAAGGCGTCAAGGTTGAAAAAGTAAAGTAAGGAGGTGTACATATGCCGAGAGAAAGACCTATCGTCAATTGGGATGAAGTGCCGTTGATAATTGATGTGCCGTATGTGGCACGGTTGCTTGCACTTAATGTTGATTACACAACACGGCTTGCACAAAGGGGCGTTCTTCCTGCCCACAAAATCGGAAAGCTTTGGCGATTTGATAAGGAAGAAATCAGACAATACATAAAGGAGCATTAACAATGTGGTTAAGAAATTACCCGACACGCAGAAAACTACTCAAAGATGTTGAAAACCTCAGAGCAGAGAACAGACATCTCAGCATTGAACTGAGAAACGCAAGAACGGACCTTGCACTTGAAAAAACAGCGTCAAGCGGTTATCGTCACGAGAACAGAGAGCTAAAACGCAAGCTCAAAGCACTTGAAACGCCTGAATCCGAAGCATTCAATTTTGAATGTGTGGGGGTGAAGAAATGAAAGAAAATGTTTTTGAACGAATGGAAAGAATTAACGGACAGAGAAAAATCTCTGATTTCATTGTTAAGCAAAAACAGGATTATGAATTTAAAGTTAAGTATGCAACTATCAGAGCGAGAGAATTTGCCGAAGAATGCGATAAACGAGAATTAAACTATCACGTTTCGGTCGGCGGTCTTGATAGCATTACATTATTTATCTTTTTAAAGTCGATCGGAATCCATGCCCCGGGAATCAGTGTTTCTTATCTTGAAGATTCAAGCATTCAAAAAATACATAAAGAGCTCGGAATTGAAAGGTTAAAGCCATCAGTTCGGTATGTTGACAGTGCAGGAAAAGAACACCGCTGGACTAAACAGGATATAATTCAGGAGTTTGGATTTCCTGTCTTATCAAAAGAAATTGCCGCCAAGATTGAATTACTTGCAAATCCGACCGAAAAAAACAAAACTGTTCGACACGCTATTGTAACAGGCGAAACAGGAGCTTATGGCGGTTATCAAAAAAACAGTCGCATGAAAATGTCACAAAAGTGGCTCGAAAAGTTCGGCGGTTATGCGAACGATGAAGAGGGTACAAATTACCAAATTCCAAATTTCAAAGTGTCATCAAAATGCTGTTATTATCTAAAAGAAAAGCCTTGCGACACTTGGGCGAAAGAACATAACAGCGTGCCTTATCTTGGCTTGATGGCTTCCGAAGGCGGAAGAAGAGCTAAATCCTTAATGATAAATGGTTGTAATTATTTCGGTAAATCTACAATCAGATCAGCACCGTTTGCGATTTTTAACAGACAAGATATTTTGCAACTTGCTCTTGATTTAAATGTTCCTGTGCCTGAAATATACGGAAAAATCGAGAGGCAAGAAGATGGTACTTTGTACACAACCAAGGCTCAAAGAACAGGTTGCTCAATGTGCGGATTTGGCTTGCACCTAGAAAAGCGTCCTCATAGATTTGACTTACTCAAAGAGCAAAATCCTAAAGAGTGGGAGTATTGGATGTATAACTGCTGTATAGATGATAAAACAGGCGAAAGATACGGCTGGGCAAGGGTGTTGGATTATATCAATGTTAAATATTAACTGCAAAAAAAAGAAAAATCCGCTGAAGCTCTGCAAAGCCTCAACGGATAGTAAGGATATAAACAATATAACCACTTTGATTATATCCTTTCTTACTCAAAAAATCAAGAAGGAAGGTTGAAAAAATGGAATTTTGGTGCAGAAATTGCAACAACGAATGGATTGATGACGAACAGCCGAAAGAATGTCCGAAGTGCCACGACTGGCAGTTTGAAGAACTTTATACTTGTGAAGACTGCGGGCGAAAAGAAGTTCTTGAAGACTTTGATTTCGGAAGATTATTCGACGGTAAGTGTTATAACTGCTTTAAGAAAAGCGTAGCAAACTCTGACGTCAACACTTTCGTGATTTGGTATGTCTATTGCTACAACTGCAACGAGAGTGAAGCGTTTGAAGCTAAAGACCTTATTATTCAAGAAGCCTTTAACTTTGAATTTTGCAGAGAAAGCAACAAGCCGGAACACAAAGTGTTGATAATAAGCTTATTTGATTATCTTGTAAACAATGTATTTGATTCTAAATCTCTTCCGAGCGAATGTGAATTGAAAATAATTCAAAATGTTCGAGATTGGGTGTTCGATGATATGGATTTCTTCTACGATTGGTGGTGCTTAAGAAATGGCAAGAATAAAAGCTCCGTGTTATGGCTGTCAGATGAGAAGTGAACGCTGTCACAGCGGTTGTGAAAAATACCTCGAATATAAATCCGAATGTGATAATCGCCGAGCCGAACGCTCTAAGAATTACGATTTTAACGACTATATTTGCCACAAGATAGATCTGAATACAAGGGGGCAAAAGTAATGTCACAGGAGTTTCCAAACGGTGTTTCATACTTCACAGACGGCGAGATTTCGCTCACAGTACATTTCCCTGAGAATAAAGTAAAATGTCACTACTGCCCGTTTTGTCGTTCAGAAAGCGATTTAAACCGCTATTGGTGCAGGTTAACAAACAAGATGATTTATAACCCGTACATACTCGGATTGCCCGATGGCTGTCCGATACAAATTAATGAAAGGATATAATTATGGGACAACCAATTTTGATTTATGGCGAATCAGGCTCAGGCAAAAGTCGAAGTTTAAAAAACTTTGCCGAAGATGAAATTTTTTTGATAAATGTTGAGGGTAAATTTTTGCCTTTTAAAAAACATTTTAAGTATGTGATGTGCAGCAAATCATATCAGACAATCGAATCACAACTTAAAAAAATGCCAACTAAAATTGCAGTTATTGATGATGCAGGGTATTTGTTGACAGCTCAATATATGAGCGGCCATTCGACAGGGGCAAGAGGCTCAGCTGTTTTTGATCTCTTCAATGAACTTGCAGACAATTATTGGGGCCTAATTCAATTCATTAAGTCGCAACTGCCTGATGACGTGATTGTATATATTATGATGCATGAAGAGGTCAATGATTACGGCAAAGTTAAGCTTCACACGATTGGCAAATTACTCGAAGACAAAGTGAAACTTGAAGGAATGGTAACTATCGCATTGCGTTGTATGTCAAAAGACGGCAAGCATTTTTTCAGAACTGTGACAGATGGCAACGACATTACCAAATCGCCAGAAGATATGTTTGAATTTGATGAAATCGACAATGACCTGAAAATGGTTGATGAAACTATACGAAATTATTATAACTTGGAGGTAAAACCAAATGATTAAAACATATAAAGGACAGACAGCAAAGAAAGCAACAACCAACGAACATCTGCCGGCAGGCGGCTATGTAGCAACTATTGCGGGAGCAAGAGTTGAGAATTACGACTGGGGCGATGTTCTTGTTATTGCTTTTGATATTTCAGAAGGCGAATATGCAAATTTCTTTCAGAGAAAATTTGAAAACGATACTTCGACCGATAAAAAATGGAAAGGCACATACAGAATCAATATTCCTGAAGAATCAAATCAGTATTTTGAAAGTCAGCAGAAAGCTTTTAACAATCTTATCTATTCGCTCGAAGACAGTAATCCAAACTATCATTATGATTGCAACGAACAGCTTTTAAAAAGCAAATCAATAGGCGTTATTTATCGTAATAAAGAATGGGAATATAAAGGCAAAACAGGTTGGACAACGGAATGCTGCACTGTCACAGATGTAGAATCTATCCGTAGCGGGGATTTCAAGATTTGGAAAGACAAGCCTCTTGCAAACCATAGTACAAACACACCGAGCAACAATATGGAAACTATTGTTGAAACTGATGATTTACCATTTTAATTATGCATCCAATTGATGTTGAAACAGCGTTACAGACATTAACTATTCTTGTCGATACCAGAGAACAGCCAAATGCACGGTACGAGCAAAGGCTTAACTCCATGAAAACCCCATACAAGCGAGAGAAGCTTGATTTTGGCGATTATTCAGCGGAAGTAACTTTACCTTCAGGGGAGTTGCTTTCGCTTGATAGAGCAGTTTGTGTGGAACGAAAAATGTCATTCGATGAAATTTGCAACTGCTATTGTCAACAGCGAAAACGCTTCACAAGGGAATTTGAACGGGCAAAATCGGCAGGTGCGAAAGTTTATCTGCTCATTGAAAACGAAAACTGGGAAAAAGCCTATAATGGCAGTTACAGAAGTAAGATGTCTCCGCAAGCATTAACTGCAAGTTTATTTGCTTGGCTCGCAAGGTACAATTGTCAAATAATCTTCTGCAAGGAAGAAACAAGTGGAAAAATCATCAGAGAAATTCTGTACAGAGAAATGAAGGAGCGGTTGGAAAATGGATAGCACTTTTATCAAATTAAGCCGTAAAATCCAATCGTGGCGATGGTATCAGGACGCCAACACAATGCGTGTGTTTATACATATTCTGCTCAATGCAAATGTTTACGATCACGATTTTGAAAACATTACAGTAAAAAGAGGGCAGTGGGTTACAAGTCAGAAGCGCATTGCGGAACAACTTAACCTTTCGCTTAAAAATGTAAGAACCGCATTAGACCACTTAAAAGCGACAGGCGAAGTGGCAGTCAAAACTACCTCGAAATATTCGATTATTACTGTATTTAATTACAATCAGTATCAAAAAGTGGCACACGATTCGGCAGTCAATCGGCAGTCAGCTGGCACTCAATCGGCAGTCAATCGGCAACAATATAAGAAAGGGAAAGAAAGGAAAAGAAGGGAAGAAAGAGATATCCCCTCTTTTTCGGAGGTCAAACAGTTTGTTCGCACTGAAAATTTGAATGTTGATGCAAAGAAGTTTTTTGATTATTACGAAGAGCGAAAATGGCAGATAGCGGATAAGCCGATTGATGATTGGAAATCATTATTAAAAACCTGGTCAAAGAATGAACATAAGACATATGCCTCCGGAGCATACGATGGAGTGCCGACGATAAGCCGTGAGGAATTTCTCCGCCTAAAAAAGGAGGCCGAAGAAAATGACGAATGGGATTGAGTATCAAAAAGCCGTTATCGGTCTGATTTTTCAGTATGAAGAGGAATTGAGTGATAAAATGCTGTTACTCTCTGCCGATGATTTTGAAAGCGTTTTTGCAGGCGTTTTTGAGGTTATGAACGAGGTCTATAAATCCTACGGCAAAATAGACAAAATCAAGGTGCTGTCAAATCTTGACGAAAACGGCAAGCGACTCTTGCTTGAATGTTGCGAATCGGCAGTTGCTCCGTCTATGATCAACGACTACATAGACTGCCTTAAAGAATGGGCGAGCAAAAAACGGCTTAAAGACAACCTCGGCAGGCTGATTTTTTCGGACGATGTGACAATCGGAAATGTTCAGAAAGCAATTGAAGATGAGCAAAACCGAATGCAAATCGGCACTACCAAACAACAGGCTAAGGAAAATGCCAATAAATTTCTCGATTCACTACTTAGAAAAAAGCAGTTAATCAAAACGGGATTTGCGGATATTGATGTTGTTGCAAACGGACTTGAACGGGGCACTTTCGCAATTGTGGGTGCAAGACCGTCAACAGGTAAGACTTCATTCGCCCTGAATATTGTCCGCAATCAATTCAGACGAAAAATCCGCTCACTGGTTTTTAGTCTTGAAATGACCGCCGAAATGGTCTTTTCAAGAATGATGTCTGATATGCTCAATATTGATTATTCGGACTTTGCCAAACAGCGGAATCTTGCCGACAAAGCTATTGAAATTGAGAACCAAATCAATGCAATGCGTGACTATGTTTTTGTGCTTGATGATGTCTATAACATCGAAAATATCTGCTCAAAAATTGTCGAGGTCAAGCCTGATGTTGTCGTTATCGATTTTATTCAGATTGTGCAGTCGGTGAAAAGCTTTGCAGACGACCGAGTGAAAATTAACTACATTTCCGCTGAGCTTAAAAGGGTTGCCAAAAAGACGGGTTGCGTAATTATCGCTTTGTCACAGATGACACGAGAGGGTAAGAATGCCCCCACGATGTCCGACCTCAGAGAGTCGGGGGCGTTGGAGCAGGACGGCGACTACATTTTTATTCTGCACAGGCCGTATGTGCTCGATAAGGCAAACAATGATCCCGCCCAAACAGAGGTTTTACTTGACAAAAACAAGTTTGGCTGGACGGGCAGAATTAGCTTTGTTTTTGACGGAAATCATCAGAGGTTCACGGGAATAAATGAAAATTACTGATTTTTATAAAAACAAAAAGCAATGCGGAATATGCAGAAATTTGTACGGAGGTTTGCAGATTCAGCGGTGCAAACATACAGCAGTAAACGAACGATTCGGGGCGTACATCTGCGTTTACTGCTGTAAGCATTGCAGGTTTTGCAAGCCCATAAGCACAGGCTTTGTCTGTGAATTTAAAAGGAGAGAAAGCGTTGAAAGCAAGAATACCAGTTAAGCTGAAAAGAGAGGCTATGGCGGAGATTAACCGCCTTGCCGACAGGGAATATCAGAAAGTCAAGGACAAGGAAATTGCGGACGCCACAAGGCGAATTTTTAAGACTATTGTATTTGCCTTGTATAAGGATTTTGGATTTGGTCGTGACAGATGTGCAAAGGTACTAAAGTCTATGACCGAAATAATTGAACACTCCGACACCGACGAAGTGTTTTGGGAGCATATCGACAGGGTTGTCATCGACAAGCTGAAACTTGAATTTGACAAACGAGATTACACCGATAACGGAAAAGTTGTTAATTTTGAAGGAGACGAAGAAAATGATTGATTGTACAAAAACGGAACAGTACTTTGCTGAAAAGCAAAGAATGGTAAAACTACAAACAGGTGAAGTATGCGAAATTAGTTGCGAAGAGTGTCCATTAAGTAGTATGAATAATGGAGAGGATATTGTGTGTTCGGACTTTGAAACATGCTATCCCGAAAAAGCAATTGCAATTATACAGAAATGGTCGGATAAGCATCCGCAGAGGACTTATTTGACCGAATTCCTGAAACATTACCCAGATGCCGAGCTTGGAGAAGATGGAATGCCGAAAAGGATATGCCCACACGAAATCGGGTTAAATGATATAGAAAATTGCGCACCAGGTGAGCATCATTGTGTTGAATGTTGGAATCAGCCTATGCCTGCCGAGGGAGGCGAAGAGTGATGAAAGTCTATCAGTGTGATAGTTGTAAAGAAATTATCTCAAATCCGTACGCAGTTAAAATGAAGGAATTTTATGTAGAAATCCAGATATGTGATGATTGTTACAAAGGCTTACATCTTATTGCCGAAAAAAAGGAGCGTGATATAGATTGACGGTTAAAGATTATTTATATTCGGTCAGGGTTTCAGACAAGTTAATCAAAACGAAAGAACACGAGCTGTCGAAACTTAGGCTGAATATTGCGCAGGTATCGGTTAAGCAGAACGAGCCTGTTAAGACATCAGGAGTGAATGACCCTATGCGGATTGTTGACAGGATTGCAGACCTTCAGGCTGAAATCAATAGGGAAATTGACAATCTTGTGCGGTTGAAAACTGAAATCCGCAGTAAAATCAACGCACTTGACGATTACCGTTACATTGCAATTTTGACCGAGTATTACATAAATTGTCAGAGGTGGGAGGATATTGCCGAGAGTATGGAAATGAGCGTAAGGCATACCCTGAGATTGCACGGCGAAGCGTTACAGGCGTTCCGAAAAAAGTTTGATTTCTCGTAAAATTATTTTGAAATGTCATTGAATGTCACCCTTACCCTGCGTATAATGGTATTATGAAAGTTTGACAAACAGGACATATGTAGAACTCTCTTAAGATAAAAATTCGCACAGACCGCTCTCGTTTGAGGGCGGTTTTGTGTTGTGAGGGAAAATCAGATAAAAGAGGTGAGGTGATTGCCCAATGAGAGAAATTTAATACCGTTTACATCTGACCAAAGCCGTGATGAAGCCGTGAAAAACGGAGCAAAGGGCGGTAAGGCTTCGGGCAAGTCACGCCGCCGTAAAAAGAGTATGAAACAGGTTATGGATATGTTACTTTCGTTGCCTGCCAACACTCCTGCCGACTGGGAAATGCTTATTGATATGGGAATTAATGTTGATGAGATTGACGAAGACTTGGTCAATAATTTGCTCGTTGTAAATGCGGCACTTCTCAAAAAGGCTAAAACAGGTGATGTTAATTCCATTAAAGAATTAAGAAATATTATCCGTGACAATGTTTTTGAAAATCATAAAATCAAGCTCGACAATGCCTATCTCGACATTGAACGCAAAAAGGCTGAACCGCCAAAGAGTGACGGTTCGGAGTACAAAGGAATACCGGCTAATATGGTTGCACCGTCGTTTTCGTCGGTGCTTTTTGATATTGAGGGCAAAGGACATTCGGAATATGTTTTCCCCGGCGGAAGAGGTTCAACAAAATCGTCTTTCGTCAGTCTGAATGTTATTGATTTGCTTATGAAGAACGAGGATATGCACGCCTGTATTTTTCGTCAGGTAGCCGACACTCTGCGCAGTTCGGTGTATCAGCAGATTTTGTGGTCAATCTCTGCTCTCGGTCTTGAAAGCGAGTTTAACTGCACCGTGTCACCTCTCGAAATCACGAGGGTAAGCACAGGACAGAAAATATACTTCCGTGGAGCAGATGATCCGGGCAAGATTAAATCAATCAAAGTACCGTTCGGCTATATCGGCGTTGTGTGGTTTGAAGAACTTGACCAGTTCACGGGCGAGGAAGCTGTCAGAAAGATTGAACAGTCGGTGATTCGCGGCGGTGACACGGCTTTTAAATTTAAATCGTTCAACCCTCCGAAATCTGCACAGAACTGGGCAAACAAGTATATTAAAATTCCCCGTCAAGACAGGCTCGTTATTGAGAGTACATACCTTACAGTACCGTCAAAATGGCTCGGAAAGCCGTTTATAGATGACGCAGAGTTCCTGAAAGAAACAAACCCTACCGCCTATGAAAACGAGTATATGGGCATTGCTAACGGCACAGGCGGCAATGTATTTGATAATGTTGTTATTCGTGAGGTCACAGATGACGAAATTCAGACCTTTGACAGATTTTACAGAGGAGTTGACTGGGGCTGGTATCCTGATCCTTTTGCCTATGATTGTATGACTTATATTCCAAGTCAACACAAGCTCATTATTTTTGACGAGGAACATTGCAACAAAAAAAGCAACAGAGAAACAGCCGAATTGCTCAGAACTAAGCACGGAGTTACAAGCAATGATTTAATCACTTGCGACAGTGCAGAACAGAAGTCAGTCGGCGATTACAGGGCTGACGGTTTAATGGCTCGTTCGGCAGAAAAAGGACCCGGTTCGGTTGTTTACTCGATAAAGTGGTTGCAGTCTTTACGGGAGATTGTGATTGATAACACACGCTGTCCGCATACTGCACAGGAGTTTCTCGACTATGAATACGAGCGTGATAAGGACGGCAATGTTATCAGCGGTTATCCCGATAAGGACAACCACCATATTGACGCTGTCAGATATGCAATGAACAGAGTATGGAAACGCAGAGGTGAATAATGGGACTTATAGATTTTTTGAAAGGAGTGTGGAGGCGAATGTTTCCGCTTGAAAATATTCGGCAGGCGCTTAATTTACGGCTTGCGATTACAGCAGAAATGCAAAAGGCTATCGGCGTATGGCAAAACTGCTATGTTGGCAAAGCTCCGTGGCTTGATGAAAATGTCATCAGTTTGAGGCTTGAGCAGTCAATTACGAGGGAATTTGCTAACATTACGCTTAACGAAATGACGGTGAACATCTCAAATGAAACGCTGTCAAAATTGTTTGAAACTGCAACCGAGGAGCTTAATTCGGAGTTGCAGTCAGGACTTGCAACAGGTGCAATGGTTATCAAGCCTTTGGGCGGTGACAGGGTGCAGTACATTTCTGCAAATGCCTTTGTGCCGATTGAGTTTGATTCAAAGCACAGGCTTGTAAAGGTCATCTTCCCCGAATTTAAGAAAATCGGTGACAACTACTACACAAGGCTTGAATATCACAGTCTTGATAAGGACAAGGGCTTGACTGTCACTAACACGGCTTATCGTTCGTCATCACCCGAGGTTCTCGGTACTGAAATTCCTCTCGCTGTTATTGACGAGTGGGCAGACTTACCGCCTGCGGTCACATACCCCGATATGAAAAGACCTGCGTTCGGTTATTTCAGAGTGCCGATTAAAAACACGGTTGACGGCTCATCATGCGGTATGTCGATTTTTGACAGCGGACTTGAAATCATTCAGAAAGCCGATATGCAGTTCGGACGACTTGACTGGGAATTTGAAAGCGGAGAGCGTGCAATTCATGTTGATTCTGCCGTGTTTAAGGACGGCAAAGCCGACAAACTTAACAGGCGTTTGTATCGTGCCGTTGATGTGGATTTGGGCGACGAAGAACTGTTCAAGGACTTTTCGCCTGCATTCCGACAGTCCGACATTACGGACGGCTTAAATACATATCTGCGTATGATTGAGTTTGCGGTCGGTCTTGCATACGGTGACCTTTCAAACCCCGAAACAGTCGCAAAGACTGCTACGGAAGTTTTGTCAGCCAAAATCCGAAAATATAACACAGTGTCGGCAATTCAGAAACAGCTTCGCTATTGCCTTGATGACTTGGTGTATGCTCTTGCCTTTTACAATTCGCTGACAACAAGCGGTTATTCGTTTGTATGCGATTTCAAGGACAGTATTCTGACCGATGAAGAAACCGAACGCAAGCAGGATATTCAGGACTTAAACCTCGGCATTCTTCAACCGTGGGAATACAGAATGAAATGGTATGGAGAGGACGAAAATACAGCGAAAAAGAATCTTCCGCAGTCCTCTGAGGTTATCGAATAATGTTCACTCCGACTGAAATTGAGGCTTTGCCCTCGGCTATGGAACAGTTGTACCGCAGTTTACAGTTAAATATTATGTCCGACCTTACGGAGCGTTTGAAAGCTAACGGTGAGGAGATAACCTCTGCCGCCGATTGGCAGATTAACCGTTTGTATGAATTGGGCGTGAGCAAGGACGAAATAGACAACCTTATTCAAAGCACACTGAGTGTGTCTGACGATGAAATCGACAGAATCTATGACGAAGTCGTGAAATCGGGATATGCAAGAAACGAGGAGCTTTATACAGGCAAGGGCAAAGAGTATATTCCTTATGCGGAAAATAAGCAGCTGCAACAGCTTGTAAAGGCGGTTAAAAAGCAGACAAAATCGGAGTACAGGAACATTACAGGCTCACTCGGATTTGCCGTGAGAAATGCAGACAACACGCTGTCATTTACTCCGCTTGCGGACTTTTACCAACGCACTCTTGACAACGGATTTATGCAGATTGTAAGCGGTGCGGTTGATTATAACACAGTCCTCAAAAAAGCGGTTAAAGCTATGACCGACAGCGGATTGCGTACCGTCGATTATGCAAGTGGTTGGAGCAATCGTGTTGATGTGGCGGCACGCAGGGCGTTGATGACAGGTTTTAATCAGGTGGTTGCAAAGGTCAACGAGGACAACGCCGAACAGCTCGGCACGGAATATTTCGAGGTCAGCTATCACCGTGGTGCAAGACCGACACATCAGGTGTGGCAGGGCAGAGTGTACAGCAAAAAGGAGCTTGAAACCGTCTGCGGATTGGGTACGGTCACAGGTCTTTGCGGTGCTAATTGCTATCACAGCTATTCGCCGTTCATCAAGGGCATTGATACCCCGACATACAGCGATGAAGAACTTGACCGTATGAACGAGGAAGAGAACATCCCGAAAGAGTATAACGGCAAAACATATACGGCATATGAGGCACAGCAGAGGCAAAGACAGCTTGAAACCGCAATGCGTGCCGACCGACAGAAGATTGAACTGCTCACACAGGGCGGTGCAGACTATGACACAATCACAGGCGCAAAGGTCAGATATTTTCAAAGGCAGGACGAATATGTAAAGTTTTCAAAAGCTATGGGACTTCCCGAACAATGGGAAAGAGTAACCGTTGACGGCAAAAATGCTTTAGGCTCAAAACTCCCGAAAAAGGCAGAGAGTGTCAACAAGATTTCGGGTGAAGCTGTTGCAAAATCTGCTGAAATTAAAAAGCCTAAAAAAATAGGTGTGGATGAGATTGCAGAGAACACAACAAAGCTCAAAGGCGCTATGACCGAAACCGATTACAACGAATTTACAAAGCTGTTAGCTGATTCTGAAAATGAATCGGTTAAGAAATTATATGTGCAATATGCCGATGAGGTCGGAGAAGTGCTGTACAAGGAAAATCAGGGTGGTTATATGCCTGCTTACAATCGCTTGATTTTCAGCTATGAACCTCAGTGGATCATTGACAGCGGAGTGAGTAAATACAGTACAGTCGCACACGAATATGCACACTTTTTTGACCAAAAAGCAGAATTTGAGGGCTTACATTTCAGTGAGATTGACACCATTGTCGAACACACTAAATATCAGAAATTTATGCTTAAGAAAATTGCAAGTTCATCGGATGAATTTCTTGAAGCTGTACGAAAAGACAGAGAATTTTTGGAAAGCCTTTACGACCAAGATCCTTATGAATTGAGGAAAGAACTCTTAGCACACAACGGTCTTTCCGGCAGTGTACAGGACGCATTTGACGGCTTACTCGGTGTAAGAATTAAGCAAGGTCACGGAAACAGTTATTATAACAAGAAGTTCCAAATTGCAAAAGAACAAAAGGATATTCAAGGAATAAAAGCCGCATACAAAGAAATTGGAATTGACGCAAGCAATCAGGGCAAAGTAATGAGAGAATACCGAGTTTTTGACGCATCGTCAGAAATGTGGGCAAACATTATGAGTGCCGAAGTCAACGGCGGTGCTGAATTAGAGTATATCAAGAAATATCTGCCGAACAGCTATAACGCAATGCGAAAAATTGTTGATAACGCAAAATTCTCGGGTGATACAGTTGCAAAATTGACTGAAAGTGATATAATAAAGACGAAGAAAATTAGCGGTGCGCTAAATCCACTAAGCCCAAAAGCAGATGAGCATGCAACTCGATACTATGAATCCGTTAGACACATGAAAACGGATACTGAGAAAATTTCAAAGTCAACAGGCATTTCAAAAGATAAATTAGATAAAATCAAAAATCATGTTTTTATTGCTGAACATAACCTGATTGACGGTGTAAGAAGATTTGATCCTGATTATGAAATGGCTCAATCGTGGCAAAGACTGATTGACGGTAATATTAAGGAGCAAGATATGGTTTTGCTTAAACACGAATATGCCGAACTTAGATATATGGAAAAAGGTCTTACACAAAACGAAGCACATATAAAAGCTTCACATAGATATGACTTTGCTAAATATTGTGAATAAGGAGATTTTGACATGGTAAGGTTATTTAATATCTTATTAAAAGGAAATGCAGTTTCTTGCGATTATACTCCCGAAAATAGCGAACAAGCCGGTCATGTGGTTATGGATATTAATACGAAAGAATTGACAGAAGTTAGTTATTCTGAGTATGAGTATGGTAAGAAATTGTATGTTTCTCATGTTCGCAAGAAACTTGCAGAAATAGTTAATATGACAGAACTGCCAAAGGAAACTGTTGCAATTTGGTACTAAAAATATCCAATTAGCAGAAACAGCATAAATCTTAACTGCTCCGTAAAAAGGGCGGTTTTGTTATATGCAATTCACAAAAACAGCATAAAATTACGAATTGAGCATTTTATAACCGACAGCAATGTTGATTATAGGGTGCTTTTTTGCATTTAAACCCGTCGATTTCGACCGGTTTAGAAAGGTGGTGACAGAATGAAAATCAGAGTAATAACAGCATTTAATGACAGGCAGAACGGTTATGTAACCCGACCTGTGAATGAAGTTTTTGAATGTTCCGAGCAGAGAGCAAAGGAACTCATTGACAGCGGTTTTGCAGAAGAGGTCAAGTCTGACGCTCCCAAAAAGCCGAGAACCAAAGCAGTTAAAACAGAAAAAGCAGATTAAGCACTTTACGAATATGTAAGGTGCTTTTATTTTACCCTGCCGTAGGTTATAACGGCTGAATTTCTACCGCAGGCAAAGCGGAATACAAGCTATGCAGAAAGGATTTACTATGAAGAATATACACACACTTCTCTCCGAAATCGGCTTTACAGTTCCCGAAGATAAAAAGGTAGACTTTGAAAAAGCCTTTGCGGATAATTACAAAACCGTGTCAGAGGTTGAAAAGCTCCGCACATCAAGGGACAACTACAAGTCACAGCTTGAAACTGCACAGACTGCACTCAAAAAGTTTGAGGGTGTCAATGTGGACGAGCTCAAGGGCGAAATCAAAAAGCTCAACGGCGAACTTGAAACAAAGGAAAACGAGTATCAGACAAAAATTGCCGATATGGAGTTTAACTCTGTTCTTGACACCGCTGTTTCAAAGAGCGGTGCGAAAAATGCAAAGGCTGTCAAGGCTCTGCTTGACCTTGAAAACCTGAAAGCATCTAAAAATCAGGCAGATGACATCAAAAAGGCTCTCGAACAGGTTAAGTCCGAAAACGGCTATATGTTCGGAACGGACGAGCCTTTTCAGAATCCTGTTAAGGACACGGGAAATCCTATCCCGACAGGAATTACAAAGGAAATGTTCGCAAAAATGGGTTACAGCGAGCGTTTAAATCTAAAAAAGAGTGACCCACAGAAATATGAACAGTTGAAAGGATGATTAAATTATGCCAAATCAGGTAACAAAAATTTCTGACATTATCGACCCCGAGGTTATGGCTGATATGATTTCAGCGAAAATCCCGAATAAGATTGTTATTGCTCCGTTTGCAAAGGTTGATACAACCCTTACAGGTGTGCCGGGCGATACTATCACAGTTCCGCAGTATGCTTACATTGGCGACGCCGTAGATGTTGCCGAGGGTGTTGCGGCTGAAACTGTAAAGCTCACAGCAAGCACCGCAAAGGCAACTGTAAAAAAGGCAATGAAAGCCGTTGAGCTTACGGATGAAGCAGTATTAAGCGGTTACGGCAACCCTGTCGGCGAAGCTAACAATCAGATTGCTAAGGCAATTGCTTCAAAGGTTGACAATGACGCAATGGACGCACTTCAGACCGCACAGCTTGTATATGACGGTTCAGGCTCAATTATCAAGTACAATTCGGTTGTTGAAGCTATTGACCTTTTCGATGAAGAGGCAAACACAGACAAGGTTATGTTTGTAAACCCAAAGCAGGTTACACAGCTTCGCAAAGACAGCGACTTTCTTTCTGCCGATAAGTACCCTAATCAGGTTATGATGTCAGGCGAAATCGGCAAGATTGCAAACACAAGAATTGTGCCTACAAGAAAAGTTCCGCTCTTGAACGAGTGGTACAAAGCTGACGAAAGCGGTACAGCCGTAACAGCTTCAAATCTTGAAGAGGTCAAGAAAACAATGCCTCTTGTAAAGATCGGCGACAAGGTAACAAAGGTATCTGTCCCGTGCTATTCAAATCCGATTGTTAAGCTCACAAATGATGAGGAAACAGAGGACGATACAGCGGCAATTACCGTATATTTAAAGCGTGACACAAATGTGGAGGCTGACAGAGTATCTCTTTCAAGAAAGACAGATGTTTCAGCCGACAAGCATTATGTTGTTGCTCTTTCCGACCAGTCAAAGGTTGTTCTTGCAAGAATTAAGAAATAAGGAGTGTTACTATGACCGCTTATGCCGATGAAGGCTATTACATCTCTGAATATCTCTGTGGCAGAAAGGCGGTCATTGTTTCCGCCTTTGATTATTATGCACGCTCTGCAACCCTGCTCATTAAGGCATACACAGGAGAAAATGTTGACGGGAACAATATTCCCGAAAGCGTAAAACTCTGCTGTTGTGAGCTTGCAGAGCTTGTATATAACGATGAAAAGCAGTCCGCAAATTCAGGAATTTCATCCGCAAGCGTCGGTGATGAATCCGTAAGCTATGTGTCCGAAGAAGAGCGTAAAACCGCCCATGGAAAGGCTGTCAGACACACAATTTACAAGTATCTTGCCGACACCGATTTGCTGTACAGAGGTGGTCGCAGATGATTATTACCCCTGAAAGCTCCTGCACAATCTACAGATTCAACGGCTCAGGCTATGACCGATATTTCATTCCCGAATGTCATTGGCAGGAGAACAAGGCTCGCAATGTGCTTAAAAGCGGAATGCAGAACGCTGACAGCGTGACGGTGTATATTCCGATTGAATCCGCAGGGCTTTTGCCCGGCTTTTTAAAGCCGAGCGAAAACCTTTTTGCAGGTCAGCTATGCACCCCTCAGAACAGCGCACAGGACATTATTATTAAGGGCGAGAATAATTTTACCTTTGATAATTCAAACCCTCAGAGCGTGTCACAGAGCCTTAAAACGCTAAAGCAAAAACACAGGTGCTATGCGGTTATGTCGATTGATGAAAAGCTTTACGGCGTAACCGATTTACAGCACATCAAAATTTCGGCGAGGTGATTGCATGAAGATTGTTCAACCGCCCGATTTTGTCATCAAGTCAAAAAACGGTACGGCAGGTTTCCTCTGGGATAAAAAGTTTGCAGTCCGCAAAAATGCCGATGTGTTAAAGGTGCAAAAGTATGTTGACAGCACGGTTTTACGATTGATGAAACCCTATACACCGTTCAGAAACGGCGTGCTTGAAAAGTCGGCAACCCTCTCAACGGTTATAGGCTCGGGCGAAATTCATCAGAACACACCGTATGCGAGGTATCTCTACTACGGCAAGGTTTACGGTCCTAATATCCCGATTAAGGAAAACGGTGTTATTGTGGGCTATTTCAGCCCTAAAGGACAGAAGAAACACCCCACAGGTAAAATGCTTGTTTATTCTCGGGCAAAGCACCCTCTTGCCGGCAAGATGTGGTTTGAACGAATGAAAGCCGACCATAAAAAAGAGATTTTACAGGGTGCTGCTAAAGTGGCAGGAGGCACGGCAGAATGAACATAATTGAACTTATGCAGAGCATTGTGATGAGCTTTCCAAAGCTGAACGATGTCCTGCACATTGACTACACAACCCCTGACACCGACAGCTACGGATTATCTCCGACAGGCGACACACTGATTAAATCCGATGTTCTCGGCAATCAGGAGCGACAGCACACATTCATCTTGTACGCTGTTTATCAGTCGGTTAACGACTATGACCGACTTGCCAACAGCGGACTTATTAACGAGTTACAGCTATGGCTTGAAAAACAGGCGAATGGGCAAACGCTGACCGTAACGGTTGGCAACAATGAGCTTGCAGGTACGCTCACAAAAATAACCTGTTCAAACGGTATGCTTTATGACATACCCGACAGCAATTTAATCGGTAATGTAATGTATCAGTTACAGATTACCGCAGATTACAAAATTGAAAGTGAGGAATTTTAATTATGGCAACAACACCCGATATCGGTAAACTTAAAAGAAGCTACCTAATGCACTTTATTGACGCAAGTTTTGGTGGCGAAACCCCTAAGTGGTTTTTGATTGGTCGTGACATCGAGGATATGTCCGTTGAACTCAACCCCGACATAGAAACAGTCAAGAACATTCTTGATGAAACCGTTGTAAACGATAACGGCTATGAACCGTCAATTGACGCAGACACTTATTACGCAAATACAGGCGATGCAATCTACGAAAAGATTAAGGATATTGCAATGAACCGCCTTACAGGCGACGACTGCAAGACTGCAATTCTTGAGGTCCTTGTTGATAAGAAGACAGGTCCGTATGACGCTTGGACTGAAACCTGTATCGTAAAGCCACAGTCCTACGGTGGTGCTCAGGGCGGTGTGAACATTCCGTTCAATATCGCATTCAACGGCGACAGACAGCAGGGTACGGCTACAATTGAGAAGAAGGTGCCGTCCTTTACCGCAACGGTTTAATCTTTGAGGAGGGATTGATTTATGCAGAAACTTGTTTTTGACAGAGGTTACAAGGAGTATCAGATTGGCGATGACGAAAACGCAGTAATCCGTATCAACACCACGGATGTGGGCATTCTTGCAAGGCTCAACGAGGCAGTCAAGAATATTGAGCAGATTCAGAAGAAGTATGAAAACGCTGAAAAAGCTGAAAACACAGACGGAATTCAGCTTATCACCAAGTGCGACAAGGACATCAGAGAACAGATTAACTACATTTTCGGTTCGGATGTCTGCACGGTTGTCTTTGGTGAAATTAACTGTCTTTCACTTGTGGGCGGTAAGTCGATTTTTGAAAACTTCCTTGAAGTGCTTATTCCTGTTATGCAGGCGGATTTTGAATCGGCACAGAAAATTTCCGATGAGAAAGTCGGCAAATACACTTCACAGGTGAAAAAGTGATTGAATTACTGCCGAAAAGCCTTGAGGTTGACGGCAGAAACTACGAAATCAATTCCGACTTCCGTGTTGCTCTGCTGATTTTTCAGGCATACAATGACGATGATCTGAACGATTTTGAAAAATGCCGAGTGTGTGTTGAGTGCCTTTACAAGGAGATTCCCGAAAATTACCAAAAGGCACTTGACAGGGCAACTTGGTATCTTGACGGCGGAGATATTCCGCAGGGCAAACAGCTCCCCGTTCGTGTGCTTGATTGGGAGCAGGACGGACATATAATCTTCCCCGCTCTCAATAAGGTTGCAGGAGCGGAAACACGCACAGTCGATTATATGCATTGGTGGACTTTTCTCGGCTTGTTCAATGAAGTGGGTGACGGCTTGTTTACACAGGTGATTTCAATACGCACCAAAAAGGCAAAGCATAAGAAGCTCGACAAAACCGAACGGGATTTCTACAGCGAACATAAAGAACTTATCGACCTAAAGCCCAAACTCACAGCCGAAGATAAAGAAGAACTTGACTTCATAAATTCGCTTGTGTAGTGTAGTATCTTATCACATATTGTTGACATTCTCTAAATGTTAGTGTATGATTAAGTAAAAATTATATTGTTTTAACATTTAGGAGGATGAATGATGAAAAAACTCATAGCGTTAGCATTAACCGCAGTTTTTGCAGTATCGCTTGTTGGTTGCGGTACAACAGCGGAAAGCAGTTCAAACACCGATATAAAGGCTGAAACCACCGAACCTGTGACGACAGAAATTCCCACAACGGTGCAGGAAACAACAAAGGCAGAGTACGATTTAGCTATCGAAAACACCTTAAAAGATATTAAATACTGTACTCCGTCACAGTTTGAAACAAAAGGTACAAGCGGATTGATTTTTAATCACAAAAGTCCAGAAAATGATAATCTTCTTGTAAGTTATACGGAATTGAGTGACGATATTCTTTTATACACCGAATCGCAGGCTAATGAACTTTTAGATAGTATTGTGGAGGGAATGAAAGGTGATAGGGACTTTGAATTATCCAGCAAAAAATATTTAGAAATAGCATCGTGTTATGGAATAGAATTTTCGTATAAAATGGAAGGTGTATATGCACACACTTATGCTTTTTTATGGAATGACGGTGCATACAATTTTTCTTATTCCTCAACCGAGCCTATTTCAGAGGAAGATGAAACTCTGTTATCGGCAATAATTGATTCAATAGTATTACAATAACAAAAAAGCCACTCCAAACGGGGTGGCTGTTCTTTTGCAAAATTTTATTAGCGTACATCATAACGGTGTGCGCTGTTTTTATGCCCATTTTTAAATGAAAGGATGTGAAAATATGGCGGTTGACGGTTATCTGAATTTTGACACAAAACTTGATACATCGGGTTTTAACGGCGGTTTGGCACAGGTTAATACTACTGTAGCAAAATCAATTGAAAAGGTAAAAAATCAGCTTAAAACCTTTGCAAAGACTGCCGCTGTTGCTTTCAGCACTTATGCGGTAAGTAATTTCGGCAAAGAGTGTATTGAGCTTGGTTCTGACCTTGCGGAGGTGCAGAATGTTGTTGATGTTACTTTTCCGGCAATGACCAAACAGGTTGACAAGTGGGCAAAAAGTGCAGCTAATTCTTTTGGTTTGTCCGAAACAATGGCAAAGCAGTATGTCGGTACTTTCGGTTCAATGGCTGAGGCTTTCGGCTTTACAGAGAAAGAAGCCTATAATATGTCAACCACGCTGACAGGACTTGCAGGCGATGTCGCTTCATTCTACAACATCAGACAGGACGAAGCCTATACAAAACTTAAATCTGTATTTTCGGGTGAAACCGAAACTTTAAAAGATTTGGGTATTGTAATGACGCAGACTGCGCTTGACAGCTATGCTCTTGCAAACGGTTACGGCAAAACCACAGCAAAAATGACCGAAGCCGAAAAAGTAACATTGCGTTACAAGTTTGTGCAAGACCAGCTCGCCAATGCGACGGGTGACTTTGCCCGAACGCAGGACAGTTGGGCGAATCAGACAAGAATTTTACAGCTCCGACTTGACAGCCTGAAAGCAACACTCGGTCAGGGACTTATCAATGTGTTTTCTCCGCTGTTGAAAAATCTTAATTCCTTTATCGAAAAATTAGATGTTGCAACGGAAAAATTCAAAAGCTTTACTGAACAGGTTTTCGGCTATTCATCTGCAACCGACAATTCCGCAAATTCCGCAAACTCTGAAATGACAGACCTCGCCGATGAAACAAAGAGTGCAAACTCTGCACTTGCCACAACATCGAAAAAGACAAAGGAAATTAAAGACAATCTTCAAGGCTTTGACAGGCTCAATGTGATGAGCCTTGACAACAGCTCTTCAGATGACAGCACAGCAGATGACAGTACAGCAGTAAACAGCCCCACAAAGAAATCATCTAAAGCCGCAGTCAACGCACTTGATACTGCCGCAACAGCGATTGAAAAGCGTACAAACAAGGTTTTTGACAGCATAAAAAGAGCCTTGAATAATCTGAAAAATGCTTTTGTTTCAATCGGCGAATCGTGGAAGAGAGTGTGGAAAAACGGCACAGGCGAAAAGATTATCGAAAACATCAAACAGCTTTTGAAAAATGTTTTTGACATCATCGGCGATATTTCGGGAGCGTTTACGAAGGCTTGGAATAAGGCTGGACTTGGTGACGAGGTTGTGCAATCCATTATCGATAAATGGAACAGCTTGCTTGAACTTGTAAATACGATTGCAGAGGATTTTCGCAAGGTTTGGAATAACGGCACGGGTGAGAGAATTTGGACTAATATTCTGAATATCATCAAAAACTGCAACAACTACACCAAAACTCTGCGGACTAAAATCAAACAGGCTTGGGACAAAAACGAATCGGGCAAAAAGATTTGGGAAGCAATCCTTGGCATTGTTGAAGATATCACGAGCTTTTTGAGCGATATGTCAGAGATTCGCCTTGAATGGCTTGAAAGTCTTGATTTGTCACCGCTTGTATCAGCTGTTGCCGACCTCGGACAGGCATTCAGAGATTTGCTCAAAGCCTGCGGGGATAAACTGAAACAGGCATACAAGAATATTCTTCTTCCGTTCACAAAGTGGACGATTGAAGAAGCAGTCCCGAAACTTGTAGAAGCTCTTGCAGGAGCGTTGAAACTGTTAAGCAAAATAGTTAAATCTATTAGTGACAAAACCTTGTACGCTATCGCAGGTGGCATTACTGCAGTCGGTACAGCTGTTGTTGTTTTCAAAGCAGGACAGGCGATTGCAAGCGGAATTGACAAAGTCAAAAATGCTATAAAGTTATTTTTGACAACTGTTTCTGCAAATCCAATACTAGCCATTGCCGGTGCCATCACCGGACTTGTGACTGCAGTTACTGTATATAATCAGCTCGTTTGGAGCAATTCCGAAGCTAAAAAATTTGCCGATGAAATTGACGGTATAAAATCAAGGCTTGATACAACTACACAAGGTATTGAGGATAATTTGTCAGACACTCTTGAACGAATGGACAGCTTGTATGCAGACAATACACTTGTTGACAGTTACCAACAGAAACTTGATGAACTTCTGCAGAAAGCTACGCTTAGTCCAGAAGAGCAGGCACAGTTACAAACTATTGTTACATATTTTAAAAGCAATGTTGACGGCTTTAGCGACACTTGGGATAACTATGTGTCAATCAGTAGTGACGGCAAGTTGCACTTGAACGGTGATTTAAGCGAAGTTCGTAATGCAATTGACAATACAATTGATAAATACCAACAGCTTGCAAACAGTGCCGCATTAGCTGAATTGTCTTCTGAAAACAGCAAAGAGCGAATTCTTGCGTCAAAAAAATATAGCAGTGCAAAATCGGATTATAACAATAAGAAAAAAGACCTTGAGAATGAACAAAAGAAACTGAAAAAGTGGCTCGAAAAAAACGGCAAAAGTATGCAGTCTCTTGAAAATTACTATTTTGGCGGTGGAGATAAAAACGATGCCTTGTGGAAAGAGGGTGTTGAATACTACGAGAATATTCAGAGCAAAACAAAATCTCTTGACGGTGCAACAAGTTCGGTAAATAAAGCTGTTGCCGCTATGAACAAACTGACTATGACGGGTGATGACCTTACAGATGTACAAAAGGTTGTTAATGGCAACTATTCAGACGCCGCCGCTGTTCTTATGGCTTACAATGCAGGTCTTATCAGTACAACGGATGTTCAAAATTCTCAGTGGAAATCTTTGAACAATTTGCAAAAAGCTGCAAAAGATACAGGTAAAAACACGGTTCTCGGTCTTGTTGAGGGTACAGACGCATACAAAGGTGCGCTTGTCACAAACAGTAACGGTCTTGCTTCTCTTGTCCTTTCAGAATATGACACTACAATGGGAATTCATTCCCCGTCAACAGAAATGTATGACAGAGGCGGTTACACAGTGCAGGGACTTGCAAACGGTATCAGCGACAGAATATACGCTTTGAGAAGTCCGCTTGCAAGAATGCTTAACTTTATTTCAACGCATATCAACCCGATTTCAAGCGTTTTCTCAAATGCTTTTGAGGGAATCAAGGAAGCTGTTAAAAAGCCTATGAACGGATTTTTAGGTGTTGTTCAAAACTTCTTAAACAACTTTATAGATCCGTTCAACAGCCTCGGCAGTGCTATTTCAGGCGGAATGAGTGCGGCGGCAAAGATTGCTTATGAAGCGTTAGGAAGTGTAAACGGCAATGTCGGACTGCCTAACATTACAGTTCCCAAACTTGCCACAGGTACGGTTGTTCCGGCAAATTACGGTGAATTTCTTGCCGTGCTCGGTGATAACAAGCGTGAGGCTGAGGTTGTTTCGCCGATTTCAACTATCAAACAGGCACTTATTGAGGCTATGGCAGAAATAGGCTCAACAGGTGACAGCGGTGACATTAACCTTACCGTAAATCTTGACGGCGAAGTGATTTTTAACAACATTGTAAAACGCGACAACGCAGTCAAAAAGCGTCACGGTGTCGGTGCGTTAGGTTAGGAGATGATGACATGGCAAATTTTAAAGGTTACTTAATAAGGTTTTCTAAGAGCGGTAAGCTGTTTCCGCACGAGCTTATTGCAAAGGATAACTACAATGGCACTCCACTCCAGAGAACCGAAATTAAGGCATACCGTGACAACAACAACCTTCTGCACCGAACAACTTCGCCAAATTACAAGTCGAAAATTGAGTTTACAACCGTTGACGAACTCAACCTTGCACAAATGCAGTCGATTAGAAGTGCTTTGAACAGTTCGTGGGATAACTCTCAACAGCGTAAAATCCGTGTCGAGTATTGGGACGATGAACTTCTTGCATATCGCACAATGACCGCCTATATGCCCGACATCACCTATCAGGTCAAGTCAATTACCAAAAACGACATCAGGTACAATGCCGTGACTTTCACTTTTATTGAGTATTAAGGGGGGTGGCAGTATGAAAAATGATATTACCGATTTATCCCTGAAACAGCAGATTATCAATAATCTAATTTCAAACAAGCTCGAAATTGTGTTTCCTAACGGTGAATTTTCTACAATTACCGAAACCAACATTGAAAGCGAAAGTATGAGTATCAAACAGTCAATTTGTGATGAAAGTAAGTTGAAGTTTGGTGGTTGCATTGCTTCCGAATTAAAAATTACTTTGCTTAATACAACAAACCGCACATTCACTCCGTCAAAGCTAAAGGGGTGTTGGGTAAGGATAAAACTCACACAAACTTACCCGAATAAGTCACAACTGTTACCTGCCAAATACAATTATCCTGCAACGAATATGTATCCTGACAGGAAAATTCTTACTCAAGCGTGGACACTTTTCAATGGTATTATCGATTCGGCAACGGTTGAGAAAAATGACTGCAATAAAATTTTAATAACGGCGTATGACCTTGTTTCGCAACTGTATGAAGAGGACGCAACAAACCATTTATTAAACTTTTGGAATAACAGTCAGGAATTAACCGTGTCAGAAGTGCTGAGCCTTATAGCTGATAAGATAAGAAGCATTGTTGGAAAAATATCAGGTTCTGATAACTACGATGTGTGGGTTTCATTTTACGCTGATGAAATATTGAACGAAATAATTAACACTGCGGATAAATTGACGGTTGGAAAATTGAAACTGTACAATGTGGTGTGGAAAAACAGTTCGGATAAAATAACATACGGTAAGTTATTCTCGTCAATTGCCGAAATGCTCGGTGTTTTTGTTATGTGCAAACCAAGCGGTTCACGAAAAGGCGGTTCGTTAGAATTTGTCAAACTCGAAACCGATGAATCAAAATCTGAAAAATATGACTTTTACGAAACATTCAATGCTGATGAAAAGTCAAGCGGTACATACGGTCCTGTTAAATTCTCGGTAGGCGGTTCTGCGAGAAAAGCTAAAGAACGAACTTACAGCGTGCTTACAGGCAAAATTTATGATATGACAGATAACATTCTTGTATGGCAGGAAAATGACAATCAGAGCGGAGCGTGGACACACAAGTTTGAAAATCTGTTCAGGGGCGACACAGGCAAACGGTTGCACCACCACACATACACTCCGATTGAAGCAACTCTTGACGGCAGAGTGTGGGTTGAGCCGGGCGATATGGTTAAGGTGAAGTACTATGTCACCGACGCTGAAGGCAACTATGTTTATAACGCTGACGGCACTCCGCAGACCGCAACCGTGACATCATATGTGCTGTCAAGAGAGCTTACAGGCATACAGGCACTCACAGATAAAATCACAGCGAAAGGAGAATAATTTTGAACAAATACACACGAATGAACTGGGAGAATACTCCCTCAACAGCAACTCCGCTGACTGCCGACAACCTCAATCATATGGATGAGGGGATTGAGCAGGTTACAAACGGAGCGATTGCCCTCGAAACCGAAGTCAATCAGCTGAAAAGTAATGCTGAAATTGATGAAACAAATCTTGCAGATGTAAAATCCGAAATCACATCTGCGAGGGGCGAATCGGAAACACTGGGCGAAAGGCTTGACAATTTGCTCCCTGATGAGGTCGATGTTATCACGACCGACCATATGAGGGACGGAGCTGTCAAAACTCTTAAAATTGCGGATGCAGCGGTAACGCAGAGCAAGCTCTCTGCTGATCTAAAATCATCAATCAGCAGTATTGCAAACAAAGCAGATACCGCTGATGTCAACGCAAGTCTTGCTCTTAAAGCCGATAAGGCGACCACCCTTGACGGCTATGGAATCACGGACGCATACACAAAAACTACGGTCAAGTCATTGCTTGCAGGCAAACTTGACGCAATGTCTTTTGACAACGAACCAAC
>OGDN01000176.1_pt1 | contig 129161 bp, 146 predicted proteins | sample 1570271 | NCBI WGS metagenome assembly OGDN01 (sample SAMEA4384481, study PRJEB24528) | human gut metagenome
CTGTGAAGAGGTGCCATTAGGGACACCAGAAAGTCCGCCCATTGTCTCCGGTGTGCCGGACATGCACCCGTCGGATTGTCCAAAAGTGGAAGCGACACGGAATCCGATGCAGACATTCAGCTGGAAGAAATTCTCACATTTTTCTCAAACAAATATTCCATCTGCATTTCCACATGAAATCCCGAAGTGTGTTTCTGATAATATTACTTATCAACCCAAAGAGATCCATGCTTATTGCGACAATTCCACAAAAAAGGCGCTTCCGATTAACGGTAATCGCCCATATAAAACAGTGCAACGACGCCCGGACCCGTGTGTGCGCCGATGGTCGGACCGACATGGTTGATCAGGAAGCTTTCATAGCCGAAACGGTCTTTGATGAGATCAGCAACATACTGTGCATCTTCGATGCAGTCGCCGTGGCTGATGAAAATGATGTCATTCTTGTCACGCCAGCTGCCGATCTGTTTTTCCATGGCATCCACGAGAGCAATCAGCGACTTTTTGCGTCCTCGCACTTTGGAGAGCGGAATCAGATGTCCCTCATCATCCACATGAAGAAGTGGTTTTAAACTGATCATTGTACCGAGAAAAGCAGCGGTTTTTGACACGCGGCCGCCGCGGTAGAGATGAAACAGATCATTGACGGTGAAATTATGTACAAGGTGAAGTTTGTTTGACTCAAGCCAGTCTGCGGTCTCTTCCAGTGTATGTCCCTGCTCCTTTAAGGTGACGGCTTTGTGCACCAGAAGTCCCTCGCCGAGAGAAGCGCAGAGAGAATCGATGACGATGATTTTCCGGTCGGGGTATTTTTCGGAAAGTTCTCCCGCAGCGAGCCTTGCGCTGTTGTAGCTTCCGCTTAAACCGGAAGAAAAGGCGATATGAAGAATATCGGCATTCTGTTCGTTGATTATTTTTTCAAAAACAGCGGCAGCCTCCTCGGGATTGGCCTGGGAGGTCGTGGGAAGAGAACCCTGACGCATGCAGTCATAAAATTCCTTTACCGGAAGCGGATGCTCCCAAGAATAAGTAGTATCGTTAATCGTATATGTAAGAGAAAGCATGCCGATCTGATGCTGTTCTACATAGGCAGCCGGAAGATCGGATGTGGTATCGGTTGTAATGATAAAATTATTCATAAGACCTCCTGATACATGTATTTGTATTTATTATAATGGAAGCAATGCGAAAAGAAAAGTTTCCGGTAGTAATTTCTAAAAAAAATATAAATTTGAAAAATGCTATTTACATATGTAAGAAAACGATGTAAAATAAGCACATCTTTTATCAAATAGTTGGATTTTATCCACATTTCTAAGTATCACGCTATATGGAGGCAGTTTCATCCATAATTCCAGTAAGGACAATCACACAGCACAGAGTGAAGTGAGGAACAAATGAATATTGTATTTTGGGGAGAAACACACCGGAGCGGTACGACGGCGAACTATACTGCAATGGCAGGCATTTTGCCGCACTTATGCCCGGACAGGAAGATTGTGTGCGGCAGCCTGCAGAGGGAGCGATGCGAGGATTCGGCACTCTTTTTGTGGGATGCGGGAGTGTGCAGTCCGGCGGGTCAAAAGAAGCTCCTTTTGACAGCGGATCTTGTGGTGGTAAATTTTGAACCGCAGGATTACGACGGAATGGAGCAGTTCTTTTTGCGCCATATGTATCTGGAGAAGCGCATGGTGTATCTGTATGCCAACTGCATCGGGACACCGGAGCCGGATGTGCTAAACAGAGTATATCGGGTGGATGAGGGGCAGATTGGCATCGTGCGGTACAATGCAGCGTATGACTGTGCATTGAAGCGCGGACTGGGCAGCTCTTTTATAGCGGAGGAATACGGGTCTGCGAGAAGCAGCAGGAATCAGGAGTTTATCGATGGATTAGTAAAAGCGGCGGATCGTATTTTAAGGGAGGTATGTAAGATCGATAAAACCGGACATGTTTGGTAAAAGAAAAAGACACAACAGAAGGGTGAAGGAGGAAATTATTATGGAACAGGTAATGAAACATTATGGAAATGCAATCCTTGCAATTATTGTATTGCTTGCACTCGGCGCAATCATTATTGCGGCGCTCTCCTCGGACGGATATGTGGCGACGGAGTTCAAGAATGCGCTGACGGGATTCTTTTCCCGCATGAATGGCTTAACGCCATAGGGAGGATGACATGGGGGAGATCATGACGTTTGAACCAACGGAAGCGCAGTTTGGGGTTTTCTGGAAATATCTGCAGCGCCCGAATGTTACCGATGTGGACTACAACGGAAGCGAATTGTGGATTACGGACTTAAAGATCGGAAGGTATCGTGTAAAAGAGCATCTGTCCGATGCATTTATCAGCACTTTTACGCACAATATTTCCAACTGCGTGAATCGTCAGTTCAATAATGCCAATAAGGTGCTGGAGGCTGATACCAGAGAACTGCGTATCAGTATTATCCATGAGGCGGCGGCCGCATCCGGCACCAGTATCTGTATCCGGAAGTCGCCGAGCATGGTGCGCATGAACATTGAGAGAATGCTGGAAGAATCCTATTGCCCGGAACGGATTTTACAGCTTTTGATGAACTGTGTGTTGGCGGGCATGAATTTTGTGTTCGGAGGAGAACCCGGTGCGGGAAAGACGGAGTGTGCGAAATTCTTTATGCAGTTTATACCGCGCGAGGAGCGGGTAATTACGATTGAGGATTCGCTCGAGATCCATTACCGGGACATCAATCCGGGGGCGGATGCGGTGGAGCTTCGTGTCGGAGAAGATTTTTCCTACACGGATGCCATCAAGGCGAGCCTGCGGCAGAATCCGAAGTGGCTTGTCCTCTCGGAGGCAAGGTCGGTGGAGGTGACGTCGCTGCTCGAGCAGTGGAGTACCGGCGTGAGCGGCTTTACGACGATCCACCTGGATGATGTCAGAAAGCTTCCGGATCGCATTCAGAATATGATGAGCGATGCGCGTGACGCAGAGCGTATGGAGAACCGGATCTACCGCTATGTGAATGTGGGGATTCTGATCCGCTGCGTCAGACAGCCGGACGGAAAGATCCGAAGATATATGGATCAGCTGTGTTTTTACAGCAGGGAGCAGTATGAGAATCGTATTTATATGATACTGGAGGATGGGGAACTGCTCTCGGAAGAGCTTCCGCCTGCGATTGTGAGACGCCTTGGACAGGCGGGAATAGAGGATCCGTTTTGCTGCGCACACTGGCAGAGATACAGGAGAGAGGGAAAATAGATGAAAAGAGAAGGACTGTGGGAGAAACTGCGGCTGTTGAATCCGAAAAATCTGCAGCGCGAAGTGCATGTGTACGGTTATCGTTTTTCGTGGAGGACGCATCTTATGGCGGTGATAGCCGCTCTGGTTGGAATCGGTGGGATTGGAATGGTGTTTCAGCTAAAACCGCTGTTTTTGGCAGGGGTGCTTTTGACAGTGCTTTTCGTATTCCCGGTACTGGTACTTGATATGTATAAGAAAATGTATGAGCAGAAGCGTTTTGGAGATGCATGTGCCTACATGGAACAGCTGCTCTATGCGTTTCAGAAGACCGGAAAGATCGTGAGTGCATTGAAGGAGGTGCGCGGAATTTTTGGGGAAGGACAGATCCGACTCTGTGTGGAGGAAGCGATTGCGCATATGGAGTACGGGCATCCGGTCGGAGAGCAGGGCGTTCTGCGTGAGGGTTTACAGAAAATCGAACGGTATTATGCCTGTGATAAGCTGGCGACGGTACATGAACTTCTACTGAATACGGAGGAATATGGCGGGGATGTGGAGGCATCGGTCACGCTTGTTCTGGAGGATATTGAGCGGTTCAAAAAGCGTGGATACCAGCTTCAGGCGGAGAAGCGGAAGAGTCATACAGATAATGTGATTTCCATTGTGGTGGCAGTGCTCTTGTGCGCGGCTGCATTGTATCTTTTAAATGAGATGCAGGAGATGTTTACATCAGAGGTTGACGTATCGGTGTTTACCGTTCCTGTGATCCAGATATCTTCGATGGTGTTTCTTTTGTTGCTGCTTGCATTTTATGTGAAGAGTGTCAGAAGCCTGACGGCTGACTGGCTGGAGGAAAAGCCGCTGTATGACACGGCATATATCAGACACAGCTATGAACTGGTAATGGGGTATGAAAAGAAAGCACAGCAGTATCGGCGCCTGATTCCTGCAGGAATTGTGACTATGACTGCGTTTGTGTTTTGGACTGTGGGATGGCGCATTGCGGGAATACTCCTGCTGGTGACTGGTTTACTGGTTGCAATGCAGCCGAGAATCAGTTACCGCATTGCCGAGCGGGACGTGACGGCGGAATTGTATCAGGTGCTGCCGCGCTGGCTTTTTGAGATGGTATTACTTTTACAGAACAATAACGTTCAGATGGCGATTACAAAATCTGCACAACATGCCCCGGCGGTGCTCGGGAGCGAACTTGCGGAGCTTTGCGCGAGAATGGACGAGCGTCCGGATCAATTACAGACATACACGGACTTTTGCAAAAAGTTTGATCTCCCCGAGATGTTAAGCTGTATGAAAATGCTGCATGCTTTTTCTGAAAACGGAACAGGAGATATTGATGTGCAGATGAATCATCTGATTGAGCGTGTGGTTCTGATGCAGGAGCGCGCCGATGTTTTGCGCAGTGAAGAGCGTGCATTCCGGATGAAGTTGATTTTTGCATATCCGGTGCTGGCAGCCACTGGAAAACTGCTGGCAGATCTTACGGTCGGAATGGCGTTGATGATGCAGGTTCTTGGAGGCATGGGAGGTGCGTGAGTGAAATATATCATAGAAGTGTTCAGTGTGATGCTGGTGCTGGTTTTTAATCTGCTGCTGTGCATCAGTATGCTCGGGGTGAGTGCCGATGTGGCAGCGGCGAAGGAATTTAAAGCTGCAATGATTGCAGAAATTGAGAACAGTGACTTTAATCCGTACGTGATTGATGGCTGCAAGGCGCAGGCAAGAACAGAAGGGTACGAACTGGAAGTGCAGTCCTACACCTACGGTGGACAAAGCGACCGCAGGATTGCGGGGATCAATCTCTATTATAGATACCGGATACCACTGTTAGGGGTCTCGCAGCAGCGGGTGACGAGAGGAATCGCACGGTAAAAGGAGGAGCAGGATGCAATGGAGTCTGGAAGAACTTGGAATGACAATGCTGGTATTGCTGGTGGGCTGGTTTGGATGCACGGCAATTCAGGAGATATGGATGCAGGTGGCTGGCATGCTATAGGGGGATTTCGTGCCCGGACGTGTCAGAGAAAAGGAGCGTACAGATGAAAGAGATCGCAGAGGTTTATGGCAATGGATTTTTGCAGATTGCAGGCGGAATAGGGGCATTGCTCTTATTCTTCCATGCCGTGGATGGGCAGGGGATGATCGGTATGGTCCTGCGGTATTATATGACGGGAATCTGTGGGAGTTAAGTGTCCAACAGGAAAAGAACAGAGGTGATCAGATGGAGCAGGTACTTCAATGCTATGGAAAGGGAATTGCGGCAGGAATTGTGCTGATAGCAGTCATGGTACTGCTGTTTGCAGGAATTCGTGACGAGCAGGGCAACCGGGGAATTATTAACATCGTAAAGACATGGATACCGGAGGGAGAGACAATCACAGAAAACGCTGCCATCGACGCTTTTGCGGAGGCGGGGGAGGTAGCGTATCCCACGATCCGGTATACGTACAATGGTATGCTGCACAGGGGAGCATATCTGCCGGGAGACTTATTTTCTGCGGTAGACGGAATGGGAGAAGAACGAAGTGTTTTGTGGTGTGAGATGACAGATCCGCATGGAAACAGCTGCACAATAGAATCACAGCAAGGTGAGGTTGTGTTTGATGTGGAGGGGATCTATACGGTGCGAGTCTGCGCGACAGACGAAGCAAACCGCAGAAGCGTCTGTGAGTTTCAGATACCTGTGAACCGATGAGAAGACAGAAAGCCGGGAAAGGAGATATATGTGAAAAATGCAGCGATGATCATTGTCAGTGCAATCATGGGATTTCTGATACTCGGGATTGTGCTGACGATTGGCGGAAGCATGAACCGCAGATGTGAGGTGGAGACGATTCTTCCTTCCACAATGGAAAAGACGGTCGAGGGGATGCCGTTTGCGGAGGCGGGGTGTTCTTCCGGAGAATTGGTGATTGCGGAGTGTGTGGAACTTCTGGCGGCGGAAATCGATACAGACTCCGATGTGGTTTTGAAGGTCTATCAGAATGATGTGCAAAAGGGGGTATTGTCAATGAAATTACAGGAAAAGTTTCAACATCCCAATGGAATGGAAGGTACGGCAGAAGCGGTCAGAACAATTATCCGGGAAGAGAGGGAGAATGTATCAAAAGAGCAGTACCGGGTGCGGTTTTACCAGAACCGGGAGGGAATGCTCGGTGAGGGAAGCTGTTATAAGGTATATACCGTGGAGGAGGGACAATGTCTGCAGCCACCGGCAGAACCGGGAGGCAATGGTGTGGTATTTGCCGGCTGGCATGACTGGAATGATTACGCAGCGGACTTTTCCCTGCCGATAGAAGAAAATCGTGATTATTATGCCGCCTGGGAATAGATATGGGAATTGCAGGGAATACGGCAAATGTGTATGGTGCAGATCGTGGCACCGGATCATGACAGGCAGTTGTAGACTATATTATCAATGCGATGATACGATCTACAGAGAGAATCGGTAAAAAGAGGGTTAACTGGAAGTGATAGAGGGAAGCATTAAAAGCGTAGCTGAGATTATAAAAATATAGAAAAAACGTACTGTGTAGTGTATACTAATGTAGTAGTAGAAGATATGCCTCTTTAAAAGCGAACGAAAGTGTTGATTTGTATGGCAAGTGTTCAAAGAATTGGATTCAAGTGAAAGGAGCTATGAGAAACTGGTGGAAGCATTTATGAATGAAGTTTTTTAAAGGGAAGCGGCAAAGACAGAAAAGAAAATTATAAGAATCAGGGAGATTAGTTTATGAAAAAGAAAAGCGTAGTAGTATTATTAACAGTAACAATGGTGATAGAAATGACAGCAACAGGTTGCGGAGATAAGCAGCTTGCGCTTGCAACAGATAGGGTAAGTGTCGAACTGGGGTATGAGCTTAATACGGATGTAGCGGCTTATGTGGCGGATGCGGATATCGCAGTGGAGACAACAATTGATTTTGGGGCGGTTGATGTAAGTAAGCTTGGAACTTATACGGCAGTGGTTACTTATAAGGATCAGACAGCGTCCCTTGAAGTGGACGTAGTAGATACCACAGCGCCGGAGGCGGAGGTGGTGAATCAGGTTACAGTCGGTGTGGACGAGCCATTGTACGTGGAGGATGTTTTAACGAGTGTAACCGAGCTGACCGGGAATGTAATGGCAACATTTGACGATCTGGCAGATGAGTCTACCGATGCCACCGAGGAAGTAGAGACCACTGAGGGTGTAGAGGCTACCGAGGGTGTAGAGGCTGCCAAGGATGTGGAGACCACTGAGGACATGGAGATCACCGAGGAAGTAGAGGCCACCGGAGCGTCAGAAGATATGGAAACATTTGTGTTAGACGATGTAACGGTAACAAATGACGCGATAGTCTTTCCTACAGTGGGGGAGTACAGTGTAAGCTTAACACTCGCAGATGAGAGTGGAAATAGCAAGCAGGTAGAAGTGCCGGTACTGGTTGGTACAGAACCGACATTTTTGGGAATTGAGGATCTTACCGTAACAACCGGAGCAGAGAATGTGGACTATCTTTCGGGTGTAACGGCAACGGACAGCAATGGGAATGATCTGACAGATAAGATCGAATGTGATGACAGCAAAGTAGACCTGTCTTTGGCAGGAGAGTACGAGATTACTTACACGGTAACAGATGAGAACGGGTTTACAGCAAAGCAGACTGCTAAGGTAACAGTTGCAGATGGAAAGACCTCTAAGAAGGATGGGAAGTCTTCTTCTACAAAGACGGAGACCACAAAGACAGAGACTATAAAGACGGAAACAGGATCAACCAACAGTAGTAACAGCGGAAGTAGCAATAGTGGAAGCAGTAATTCCGGAAACAGCAACAGCGGAAGCAGCAATTCTGGAAACAGCAACAGTGGAAGCAGCAATTCCGGAGACAATAGCGGAAACAGCAACAGTGGAAGCAGCAATTCCGGAGACAATAGTGGAAACAGCAACAGCGGAAGCAGCAATTCCGGAGACAATAGCGGAAGTAGCAACAGTGGAGGCGGCAATAGCGGAAACAGCAACAGTGGAAGTAGCAACAACGAAAGCAGTAATTTCGGAAACAGCAACAGCGAAAGTACAACACCAAGCGGTGATAGTGGAAGTAGCAACAACGGAAGCGGTGATCATACAATGTCAGAACCAGATGATGTCATTGAGGGAGATCCGTCACTTGGCGACAATACAGGAACAGGTGGAAATGGCGGCGGAAATTCCACGATCACATTTAATTAAATGTAACGGAGGATAATTATATGTATAGTGAGCGAAAGCTCAGATACGATAGGAGTATAATATATAAATTTTATTTGTGTGTATTATTGGTAGTAAGTGCATTATTATTTTCTGATAAAGTTATGGCAGAAACATTGGCGGAACATGCTACGAATGAGGTACAGAAAAATGTATTTAAAGAGTTGCCAGTGGGGCAGAGTGGAGAAAATACAACGGTAGGTCGTTATGCGCTAAATTATACTGGAAATATCAATGTATATTCTTCGCCGTCATCAGGAAACGATGATATATCCTATTGCAGTCAGACATTGTCGGGATGGTCTAATAGTTCAAGGGCAACATTGCATGGGGACAATAGCACAACTCATATTGTAAGGGCGTATTTGATATGGGAAACTCGAAAAAGGTATAACAAAGATGATAATAATGCTAATCATGTAAGTTTTCTTATGCGAGATGCTAGAACTCGTTGGAATATTTATCCTGATTGGGTTTTTGCGGACGATCGCAGTTCGCGGTATGTTTCTGGATGGGAGCAGTCCCGCCCCCGAATTTACTGCAACGTTGCGGATGTAACAACTATCGTTAAAACATACGGGTATGGTGATTACTATGTAGCCAATATACCGGTATGCCGTGCATCCGATCTCTGGGAGCAGGATACGGGAGGCGGTGGAACGCCGACCGGCTGGCAGCTGATTGTCGTGGAGGAAAATGCTTCTTATCCGGTACGTGCGGTGACTTTAAGTGTGGGATCGAGATTCCGGTTCGGAGATGTTGATTGGGAGGGCGATGATTATGGTTTCGATCCTGTCTCCAGAGCAACTGTTACGATGCAGGCAGAGTTGTTTGATGGTTTAAAAACCAAAGAATACGGAGACGTGACAGGACAGATACTTTTTGGATGTATCGATGCGGCGAGGGTTACGGAAAATCCCAAACTGATATCCATGTTTACACAACAGGCTCGGGATAGTGAAAAAAATGTAAGGAACGGCGGGACTGTAATAGAGGGGCTTTACCGTGATGGATCACTATTTTGCCAACAAACGGATATGTGCTCCGTTTTGTATAACGTCTCGGGATTATCATATGGTGCGACAGTGTTTGGGGTGGATGTTGCCAATGTCCGTTGGGATACCCAGCTTTACATCGGAGCGGCGGTAGACATTGCTTTTCCGGAGTTTGAGTCGCAGCAGACAACAAGTATATCGGATGGAAAGGTTATCGTAAAAGGGAAGATTGAAAATACATCTGCGCAGGATGATACTGGTATTTATGACGGCGAACTGATGGTGACACTGGATCCGAATCTGACTCCGGATCTGACGAATTACAGCATTGCAGTAAATGGCAATATTGCGTCCAGTACTACTGTGCGGCAGGGGACGGTGACGGATGCGGACGGGACAGTACATAATACGGTTATCTTTTCTGGTGGTGGCATATCAAGTTGGCTTAAGGGAGATAAGATTGAGTATACGATCTATTGCCGGATCAGCGGATCCGGTATGAGTCGGTTTGATAACAGGGATCAACTTGATGGGTATTTAAAATCTGCAGGAGTTGACACGGGACACTGGATCGACAAAGCATGCATTGCATCCAGCTGGTGCAATGCTTTATTCCGGGTTGATCTGATTGCAGGAAATGGAATTCAGAGTGTCAGTGGTGTACGCAATTATATGTCTGGGGCAGCGGTTACAATTGATGCGGTGGTAAAAAATGGTTACCATTGGACGGGATGGACTGGCACGTATGAGACGGATAGAAAGCAGTATGCGTTTGCCATGCCTGCACAAAATGTGCGAATGATTGCAAACGCGCAGATTAACCACTCAACTTTAAAAGTTGATCCCAATGGGGGAACATGGCAGGGAAGTACCGCTGTGCAGAGTTTTACGGAGCACTATGGAACGGTTAAATCCATTCCGTATCCGGTAAGAACCGGATATACTTTTTCAGGCTGGGTGAAATCGGATCCATTTAACGGTAGTCTGAACAATGCGGTGTATACGTTTGGCGCAGAAGATGATGCGACAGATGTTCTGACGGCGTCTTGGACAGCAAACGGCTATACGCTGCATTTTGACCCAAACGATGGCAAAGAACAAGCGCTGATTGATGATATAACGATCATATACGATCAGAATGTGACGTTGCCGGATGTTACGGGACGTTATATCCGCTATACGTTGGACGGAGAGGATATCACGCAGCAGGTATTAGACGGCACGATTGTTTTGGATGATTCTGGCGTAGTGGTTATGGTGATGGATGCGGATACGGGTCTGATGATGACACCGGCAGGTGGCATTATAAATGAGGATGGAAGTATTACGCAGCTGGATGGTAGCATCACGAATTCAGATGGAAGCGTAGCAGATCCGGAAGTAGTAGAAGCGGATGCTTCCAGTGAATCGACAGAAGCACCGGAGGAAGATGCAACAGAAGCAGAAGCGGATGTGGAAGAACTGGAAGTTCTGGAAGAATCGGAAACTCCGGCTGCTGATCCGGTGCTGGATAAAAAGGCATATGCGGCTGTTTTTATGGGGTGGTCGCTCGAGGATGGGCGCGATAGCTTTATACCGCAATGGACAGCAGGAATGCAGGTCAGTGTGGCGGATCTGATAGAAGCATCCGGCGTGGCAGATCAGAACGGTGCGATGATCACGCTGTATGCGTCGTGGGATGACTGTCCGTGGATTGTTGCCACAAATCTCTACTATACACTGGAGCAGGCACAGCAGGGGGTTATCACAGACAGTGAGATTTTAAGCCATGCGACTGCATCGGATCGTGAAGATGGAAGCCCGATCGAGGCAGGATTTCATGAAAATGGAACATCTTTTTCGATTCCGGATTATCAGGCATCGGATTTTACTCAGTTTTTGCGTGGAGGAAGCTGTACGGAAAATCTCACGGTAGTTGACAGCGCTGGGAGTATCTATTGTAAGCAGATAACGGTTTATGTGGTGGATACAACGCCTGCAGATGCACGAACGGAGAGAACAACACGCTTTATTGATGAAAAATATTACGGAAGTTCTTATGAACGGGGAGGGCTTTTGGATGATTCGATCTGGAAGACGGATACTGCGTACGTGTCTGCACTTCGGACGGCGTTTGGAAATCTGGAAAATGATGCACCGGTTGAAACCTATATGATTAACGGTGAGACGCGCCGGAAGATCCGCGAATATGTGGATGCGCACGGATTCGGAGACAGCAGAGAGGTCGGAGCATTACAGGAAATGTATGATCGGTATCTTGTGCCAAATCGTGTAAGATGAAAATAAAAAACAGCCGGCAGGCGTTTCCTGCCTGCCGGCTGCAACTCTTTCATTCTTCTGTGAGCAAGAGCGGAGAGGATATTCCCTAATATATTCTTGTTGATTACGGACAGCCCTTATGTGTGTTCTTCTGCATCTGAGACCGGAGCTTCCGGCTTCTTGATATAGATCTTTTCAATCCGGTTTTTATCCATCTGTTCCACACGAAGCAACACATCATCATCGGTAATAATCACTTCGTTCTTTTCCGGAAGGTGATCCAGCAGACCGATGAGGTAGCCGCCAATCGTATCATAATCCTCGGATGTAAAATTCAAGCCGATCTCATCACAGAGATCTTCCAGGTTGGTGGAGCCGAGAACCATGTATTCACGGTCGCTAAGCTGGACAATCGGATCTTCTTCGTCAGTATCGTACTCATCACGGATTTCACCAACAATCTCTTCCAGAAGATCTTCCAGCGTGATCAGACCCGCAGTAGCACCATACTCATCCAGAACAATAGCAAGTGAGATAGAGGACTTACGCATTTCCATAAACAATTCTGCAGTGTTCTTGTGCTCGTATGTAAAATACGGTTCACGCATAATATCACGAACAGAAAAATGATCCTTGTCGTGACAGAGAAGCAGATCTTTCATATTGAGGATACCGATCACGTTGTCGGTCGTATCTTCATAGACTGGCAGCCGGGTAAACTTATCCTCCTGAAAAATCTGAATCAGCTCATCGTAGGAACTGTCTACTTGCGCAAAGGTCATATCGATTCTCGGAATCATGACTTCTTTGGCCTGTGCATCGCCAAAATCAAACACATTGTTAATCATGGTGTGTTCTTCAGACTCGATGACGCCGGATTCCTTGCTGACATCCACGATTGTGCGCAGTTCTTCCTCGGTCATCTTCTGGGTATCGGCATTCGGATCAACGCCGAATAATTTGCAGATGCGGTTGGCAAGCTTATTGATGATAAAAATGACCGGAGTCAGAATTTTCATCAGTACCTCAATCACATTTGCATAGGTGAGAGCCAGTTTTTCGGAATTGACCGTCGCCAGTGTCTTCGGCGAGATTTCGCCAAAAATCAAAATGAGTACGGTAAGGATGCCGGTTGCAATACCTGCACCTACACTGCCCCAGATCTTGATTGCCAGAGAAGTGGCGAGCGAGGATGCCGACAGATTCACGATGTTATTACCGATTAAGATTGCAGAAAGCATTTTTCCGGAATTATCTGTGATGCGAAGAACTGTGGCAGCGCGTTTGTTCCCGTCTTCTGCCAGGGTACGCATCCGGATGCGATTGACGGTAATTAAAGCCGTCTCTGCGGATGAAAAGAATGCAGAGAGCATAAGTAAGAGCACTAAGAAAATTATTTGAAATATGTCACTTGAATCCAAGTATGTTCACCTCATTAAATAGCAGGATGCGCACAGATGTATGTGCCATGCCTTTGGTTAATAGTATTCCGGCACACAGGGTGCCGGAATACAAAAGTGTAATATAAATGACATTATATAAAGAAAATGTCTATTCGTCAATACTGTAGTTTGGAGCTTCCTTTGTGATGTGGATGTCATGCGGATGACTCTCACGAAGAGCAGCAGCGGAGATTTTTACGAACTTGCTCTTTTCCTTGAGATCCTCGATCGTCGGGCAGCCACAGTAACCCATACCGGAACGGATACCGCCGACCAGCTGGAAAACAGTGTCCTCCACATTGCCCTTGTAAGCCACACGGCCTTCGACGCCTTCCGGTACCAGCTTCTTGGCACCTTCCTGGAAATAGCGGTCTTTGCTGCCGTTCTCCATAGCTGCAAGAGAACCCATGCCGCGGTAAACCTTGTATTTTCTTCCCTGATACAACTCGAAAGTTCCGGGAGCCTCATCACATCCGGCAAAGATACTTCCCATCATGCAGACATTTGCGCCGGCTGCGAGAGCTTTAGTCATATCGCCGGAGTATTTGATACCGCCGTCGGCGATGATCGGAATACCGGCTTCCTTTGCAACCTTATAGCAGTCCATGATAGCGGTAATCTGCGGAACACCGATACCTGCAACGATACGGGTGGTGCAGATAGAACCAGGTCCGATGCCGACTTTTACCGCATCTGCACCGGCAGCGATTAAGTCGCGTGTTGCTTCTCCGGTAGCCACGTTACCTGCAATGACCTGCAGATCCGGATAAACGGTCTTGATCTTCTTGACAGCCTCAAGGATATTTCTGGAATGTCCGTGAGCGGAATCCACAACAATGACATCTACGTGAGCCTTTACGAGAGCTTCCACACGTTCCATCATGTTGCCGGTAATGCCGACGCCTGCACCGCAAAGCAGACGACCCTGCTCATCCTTTGCGGAGAGCGGATACTTGATCTGTTTTTCGATATCCTTGATGGTGATAAGTCCCTTCAGATGAAAATCTTTGTCGACGATCGGCAGCTTTTCTTTTCTCGCCTTGGCAAGAATCTTTTTTGCCTCTTCTAAGGTAATGCCTTCAGGAGCAGTGATAAGACCTTCGGAAGTCATACTTTCACTGATCTTCTTGGAAAAATCTGTCTCGAACTTTAAGTCACGGTTCGTGATGATGCCGACGAGCTTGTTATTCTCGCAGATCGGAACACCGGAAATGCGGAATTTGCGCATCAAGTCTTCAGCATCCTGCAGTGTATGGCTTGGAGAAAGGAAAAATGGGTCTGTGATAACGCCGTTTTCTGAACGTTTTACCTTGTCGACTTCATCTGCCTGAGCCTGAATGGACATATTTTTGTGGATAATACCGATACCACCCTGTCTTGCCATGGCAATGGCCATTCTGTGCTCTGTGACAGTATCCATTGCAGCACTCATCATAGGGATATTGAGCACGACCTTTTTGGTAAGGTGTGTCGTTAAATTAATCATGTTCGGAGTTACTTCTGAATACTGTGGAACCAAAAGCACATCATCAAAAGTAATTCCTTCACCGATAATTGTTCCCATTTTTATTTTCCTCGCTTTCCTTGTATAAATGTTTGTTAAAAAAGTATATTAGTTTCTCTATAATAGCAAAAAAAAATGTGTGTGTCAATGTAGTATAAGTGTCAGTTGATAAAAAAATATATTGATAAGTTAGACTAATATATAAAAATATTCACAAACGGACAGATGTGTGCTATGATGGCAGTGGGCGACGGAGCCACTGTTACAGGGGGTACGTTGCCTAAATTTATATTACGAGAGCAGTGTATAAGGAGGCAGTATGGAGTTTCGTCCCTGTATTGATATACATAACGGCAAGGTCAAGCAGATTGTCGGCAGCAGTCTTGCGGATGAGGGAGACCGGGCAGTGGAGAATTTTGTCGCCGGAGCGGATGCTGCGTATTATGCACATCTATATAAGGAAGCGGGACTTCGCGGCGGACATATCATTCTGTTGAATTCGCGAGACAGTGCGTACTATGAGGCGACAAAGGCACAGGCCCTGCAGGCGCTTGCGGAGTATCCGGGCGGACTTCAGATCGGAGGAGGCATTGATGCTGCGAACGCAAAGCAGTTTCTGGATGCGGGCGCAAGTCATGTGATTGTCACCTCCTATGTGTTTCGTGACGGAAAAATTGACTATGAACGGCTTGCAACATTGAGGAAAAATGTCGGAAAAGAACATCTGGTTCTGGATCTAAGCTGTGCAAAGCGGGCGGATGGTTATTATATTGTGACCGATCGCTGGCAGAAAGATACGATGGAACGTGTGACAACAGAACTTTTGGAACGCCTCGGCAGTGAGTGTGACGAGTTTTTAGTACATGCGGTCGATGTGGAGGGTAAGGCAAACGGTATTGAGAGAGAACTTGCAAGTCTGCTTGGCTCCTGGGGCAGGATACCGGTTACCTATGCCGGCGGAGTGCGGGACTTTGATGACCTTGCACTTTTGAGAGAGCTTGGATGTGACAGGCTGAATGTGACGATCGGAAGTGCATTGGATTTGTTCGGAGGATCGATGCCTTTTGAAAAAGTTACAGAATATTGCAGATAGCAGGAGAAGAATCGCGACAGTGAGAAAAGATCACGGCAGTGAGGAAGGAACTTGACAGTGAGAAAAGATCACGACAGTGAGGAAAGACCGTGACAGTGAGAAAAGATCACGACAGTGAGGAAAGACCGCGACAGTGAGAAAAGATCACGGCAGTGAGGAAAGATCATGGCAGTGGAAGATGGAGGAGAAGAAAATGAGCAAGTACACAAAGCAGGATATTATCCGAATCGTGGAGGAAGAGGATGTGGAGTTCATCAGGCTCCAGTTTACCGATATGTTCGGGACACTCAAGAATGTGGCAATCACGTCCAGCCAGCTTGAGAAAGCATTGAACAATGAATGTATGTTTGATGGGTCCTCCATTGAGGGATTTGTGAGAATTGAAGAGTCGGACATGTATCTGTATCCGGATCTGGATACGTTTGTAATCTTTCCGTGGCGGCCACAGCAGGGAAAAGTTGCCAGAATCATCTGTGATATTTATACCGCAGACCGCAAACCGTTTGAGGGAGATCCGCGGTATGCTTTAAAGAAGGCGGTGGCAGATGCGGAATCTATGGGATACCGTTTTGATGTCGGGCCGGAATGTGAATTTTTCCTGTTTAATCAGGATGAGGATGGACAGCCGACAACGATGAGCACGGAGCGTGCCGGATATTTTGATCTGGGACCGGTTGATCTCGGGGAGAATGCAAGAAGAGATATGGTGCTGACATTAGAGGATATGGGCTATGAAATAGAGGCATCCCATCACGAGGTGGCACCGGCGCAGCATGAGATTGACTTTAAATATGACGAGGCGTTAAAAACAGCGGACAATATCATGACATTCAAGCTTGCGGTAAAGACCATTGCAAAGCGGCACGGCATGTTTGCAAGCTTTATGCCAAAGCCGAAGTACGGGGTGAATGGTTCCGGAATGCATGTGAATATGTCGCTTTCCAAGGAAGGTCGGAACATTTTTGACGATCCGGACGGGGAGAACGGACTGAGCAGGGAAGCTTACTGGTTTATCGGTGGCATTATGAACCATATGAGAGCCATGACTGCAATTACCAATCCGCTTGTCAATTCCTATAAGCGTCTTGTCCCGGGATATGAGGCGCCGATTTATATCGCATGGTCCATGACAAACCGCAGTCCGCTGATCCGGATTCCGGTATCGCGCGGCAGCAGAACCAGAGTGGAACTGCGCTGCCCGGATTCGGCGGCAAACCCGTATCTTACGCTCGCGGTGTGTCTGGAAGCCGGACTGGATGGAATCCGCCGGCAGATCGATCCGCCGGCTGCCGTGACTGAGAATATATTCGAGATGCGGCTGTCGCAGATTAAGAAGCAGGGAATCGAATCACTTCCGGCGGATCTGGGAGAAGCGGTCGAAGCATTTAAGGCGGATCCTTACATTCGGGAAGTGCTTGGCGAACACATCAGCGAGAAGTACAGCGAGGCAAAGATGGCAGAGTGGGCAGATTATCGTGCGCAGGTGACAGGCTGGGAAATTGACAATTACCTTTATAAAATATAGAGCCTGGATGCAAAGGGGATAGAATTGACAAATATTATTGTTGCATTTCCCAAACAGGATAATGCCCGCAATATCAAAAAAATACTGATGCAGAACGGTCATCATGTCGATGCAGTCTGCAGCACCGGAGCGCAGGTGTTACAGAGCGCCGGTGAACTTGGCGGCGGGATTGTCGTGTGCGGGTATCGTTTTGTGGATATGATGTACACAGAACTGCACGAATATCTGCCGGTACAATTTGAAATGCTGTTGGTTGCGTCTCCTGCAAACTGTGGAAACCGGGATGTGGAGAATCTGGTCTGCCTTGCCACGCCGCTTAAGGTAAACGAGCTGTTAGATACGGTGGAGATGATGGAATATACCATCACCAGGCGCAGAAAAAAGTTGAAGCAGATTCCGAAGGAGCGCACGAAGGAGGAACAGGAGCTGATAAATGAGGCAAAAGCACTTCTGATGGAACGTAACAATCTGTCGGAGGAAGAGGCGCATCGGTACATACAGAAACGCAGCATGGATAATGGAACCGGTCTGACAGAAACAGCCCAGATGATTTTAAGTTTGCTTGCCTGATGAGTGAGAGAGAGGATTGCCGCAGATGCGGCGGTCCTTTTTTTGTAATAGGAAATATCGTTCCTGTTATACAAAAACGCTCCGCGGGGATGCATACCCGTGCGAATAGGAAAAGTCGCAGACAGGAGAATTTTGTTTACCAGGAATCAAAAAGTGCTTGCGGATTGGATTTAAGTATGAGATAATGGGTGACAGAGAGTGGCAATGCGTTGTGTCGTTGGCGACATTTTGAAAGAGAACGAATTCTGCATGGAAGGAATAAGGAGAGAGACATGTACAAGATCAATGATAATTATCAGAAACTTCCGGGAAGCTACCTTTTCAGTACGATTGCAAAGAAGGTAAATGCCTACAGCGAAGCAAATCCGGACAAAAAGATTATCCGCCTTGGCATCGGTGACGTGACACAGCCGATTGCACCGGCAATTATTGAAGCTATGCATAAAGCCGTCGATGAGATGGGGCATGCGGAGACTTTTCACGGATATGCACCGGATCTGGGATATGAATTTCTGCGCAGCGCAATCGTGAAGAACGATTATCAGGCAAGAGGATGCGATATTACGGTTGATGAAATTTTTGTATCGGACGGAGCAAAGAGCGATTCCGGTAATATTCAGGAGATTTTTGCACAGAATAACCGCATTGCAGTGTGTGATCCGGTCTACCCGGTATATGTGGATTCCAATGTTATGGCGGGACGTACCGGTACTTATGATCCGGAGACGGAGATGTGGAGCGATGTGATCTACATGCCGTGTACGATGGAGAATAATTTTGTGCCGGAGTTTCCGAAAGAGACACCGGATATCATCTATCTGTGTCTGCCGAACAATCCGACCGGTACCACCATCACAAAAGATCAGCTGCAGGGCTGGGTAGATTATGCAAATAAGAACAAAGCGGTCATTATTTACGATGCAGCGTATGAGGCTTATATTTCAGAGGAAAATGTGGCGCACTCCATCTATGAGTGTGAGGGTGCCAAGACCTGTGCGATTGAACTGAAGAGTTTCTCTAAGAATGCCGGTTTTACCGGGGTGCGTCTGGGTTATACGGTTGTTCCGAAGGAATTAAAGTGCGGTGAGGTATCGCTGAATGCCATGTGGGCAAGACGTCACGGAACCAAGTTCAACGGTGCGCCGTACATTGTGCAGCGGGCAGGAGAGGCTGTTTATTCCGAGGCAGGAAAGGCACAGTTAAAAGAGCAGGTTGCTTACTATATGAAGAATGCGAAAGCGATCAAGCAGGGATTAAAGGATGCCGGTTACACGGTGTTCGGTGGTGTGAATGCGCCGTATATCTGGCTGAAGACACCGGGAGAGATGACTTCCTGGGAATTCTTTGACGATCTGCTCGCACGTGCCAACGTGGTTGGAACACCTGGTTCCGGATTCGGACCGAGCGGTGAGGGATATTTCCGGTTGACGGCATTCGGAAGCTATGAGAATACACTGGCAGCGTTAGAGCGCATTAAGATGCTGTAGGAACATTACAACAAAAAGCATTAGACAGAGGAGACATGGCGAGTGAAGACCGTGTCTCCTTTTTGCAAATACAAAGAACGCCGGATTGAGAAAATTTGCTGACGGGTATTGTGTCAAAGGATTTTAGGAAAGGTGTCTGTTGATTTCATGAGAGGAGAATTAAGTGCTGTTTCATTCGTTTTCATTCCTTTTGTTTTTCCCTCTGGTGACGGGAATGTATTTTCTGATACCAAAGAGGGCAAAACAGTTATGGCTGCTTGTGGCGAGCTATTATTTTTATATGAGCTGGAATGTGCAGTATGGCTGTCTGATTCTGCTTGTGACCGCAATCGGTTATGGTGGCGGACTTTTGCTGGCACAAAATAAAGTACGACAAGGGAAGAGACGTCTGGCGGTGCTGACCGGCAGTGTTCTTCTGTGTGTCGGAATCCTCTTTTTTTTCAAATATTTTGCTTTTGCAGTGCAGAATATCAACGAATTGCTCCGTGCGGTGGGAAGCGTGCGAGCGTTAAGGGTGCCCGATCTCATTCTTCCGGTCGGAATATCTTTTTACACGTTCCAGACCATCGGGTACCTGATCGATGTCTGGAAAGGGAAGACAGAAGCGGAAAAAAGTTTCCTGCGTTTTGCGCTGTTTGTGTCATTTTTCCCGCAGCTTGTTGCAGGACCGATCGAGCGGAGCAGCAGTCTGCTTGCACAGCTGCGGGAGCCGGCAGAGTTCGACTATGACAGGGTAAAGGACGGACTGCTTCTGATGCTGTGGGGGTATTTTGAAAAAATGTGGATTGCGGACCGTGCTGCGATTCTGGTCGATCAGGTCTATCAGGATTACCGGAATTATTCCTCCGGCATGCTTGTGTTTGCCACGGTGCTGTTTGCGGTACAGATCTACTGTGATTTCGGCGGTTACAGCCATATTGCCATCGGGGCGGCGCAGGTGCTTGGCATCCGCCTGATGGATAATTTCCGACAGCCCTATTTTGCAGTGAATTGCCGGGAATTCTGGAGACGATGGCATATCAGTCTCTCGAGCTGGTTCCGCGACTATCTGTATTTCCCGCTGGGAGGAAGCCGCGGCAGCAGTGGGAGAACCGCTGTAAACCTGATGATAACATTTCTTGTCAGCGGGCTCTGGCATGGCGCAGGCTGGCACTATGTGGTGTGGGGAGCAATCCATGGAAGCTATCAGGTGGCGGGCAGAGGCATCAGATATGTAAGTGAGGCCGTACAAAAGAGACTACCGGAGAAAAAGATACGCTTTTTTTCGGAGAAAACGCGGGGACTGACACGCGCTGCCCGGATTTGTGTGACATTTATTTTCACGGATTTTGCGTGGCTTTTTTTCAGGGCAGATCATCTGGGACGAGCTGTGGCGATGCTTCGGCGGATTGTGCAAAATGGCAACTGGCTGGGACAGTTTTCCGATGGCACATTATTTGGCATGGGGCTTTGCAGACTGGAGGTGTGTCAGCTGGCACTTGCCATCGGAGTTCTGCTTGTAGTGGATATCCTGCATGAATCCGGGATTTCCATACGTGCCTGGCTTGCAAAGCAGGTGCTTGTGATTCGTTGGAGTATTTACATGCTGGTTCTTCTGGGATTTGTCGTGCTGTTGCTGCAGAATTATGGAAGAGCGTCGGTGGAGTTTCTTTATTTTCAATTTTAGGAGGAAGGCATGAAGCGTTTTACAAAAAAGTTGATCGCCTTTTTGGGAATATTTGCGGCAGTGCTTCTGGCTCTTGATTTGTTATCAGCGACGGAGAGATTTCGCGGTGCGTTTGCCGTGTTGACAGACAGCAGTGATTATGAGGAGGGAGCCGAGCGGGATGTGGCTGCGTATCTTGCAAAGAGCAGAACGCCGGGCAGTTACACGAAGCTGTTGGTCGGTGACAGTGTCTGCGCACAGATGACGGAAGCGTTTTATGATTGTAATCAACAATACTGTCTGGTCGGAAATAACCGCGCGCTGACCATGGCGGGGGAATATCTTCTGGTAAAAGAATTTCTGGAGACGCATGAGAATGTCTCGGAAGTCTGGCTGATGACGGGACCGGATCTGCTTCAGACGTCGATCGATGCCACATACAGCTATTCTTATGTGGTTCTTCCGTTTTTGCAGGCGGATCTGCTGGGCGAACTTGACGAGGAGACCGCAGAGGAAATGGAGGAGACGTTTGGAAGCTTTTTCCTGAAAAAGCCGGTGGCAGAACTGATCGCCGGTTCGGCGGTAAACCGCAAGCTGTATTTGAATTATGTGAAGGAGCGGGAGGAAGCGGCGAAGAAGGGGAAAAGCGGAGATGACCGGACAGACGGCATGTCTGATCTGGCAGAGCGCTATCTGCGGAAAATTTACGAATTGTGCGACACGCAGGGGGTGGCATGCTATCTGATCCCCGATCCGCTGGCAGATACACCGGCGCGCCGCAAGCAGGTGGAGCAGATCCGGCAGGATTTTGAAACACGGGGATTGGAGCGGCTTTTCCCGGATTATTTTTCTGAAATTACCTATTATCCGGCGGACCAGTTTTCGGACGGAATTCATTTTGGCAGACCGTACAATACAAAGGAAGTGTACCGCGAAAAATTAAGAGAACTGTATCTGGACAGAGGGTATCTGGATGGATTTCAAATATGAGCCTGAACGGAGTCTGCTTCCTGTTTTGTGTAGAATGCAGCACAAAGAATGGATGGAATTATAGCCGGGCAGCAGTGTGGTGCCAAATGTGGCACTCGAAAGAAATACGATAAAAAGCTTGACAAAACACGATATCAATGTATAATACAAAATGCAAATGAGTTGCAAATGCATATAAATTGCAAAAACGAATGAGTTGCAAATGTGTGCGGCATGCAGGTGGGATGACGCATTGGGAAGCGCTATGACAGCGCCCGGGAGGAATGATTTTATGCTGGATGTATTATTGGATACAGTGCTTGACAGTGTCAGGCTTTTGCCGTTTTTATTTTTGACTTATCTTTTTATGGAGGCATTGGAACATCATACGGGAAGCAAGCTGAGCCGGAAGATACAGTCCGCTGGAAAATGGGGACCTGTGTGGGGCGGTCTGCTCGGTGTGATTCCGCAGTGCGGGTTTTCGGCAGCGGCATCGAGCCTTTTTGCCGGAAGAGTCATCACGGTCGGAACTCTGGTCGCTATCTATTTGTCCACTTCGGATGAGATGCTTCCGATTCTGATTTCGGAGTCGGTGCCGGTAGTGACGATTGTGAAAATTCTTGGCAGTAAGGTGATCATTGCTGTGCTGTCCGGTCTGATTGTGGAACTGGTATATGTGAGACTCTTGAAGAAACAGGAGAAGGAGATGGATATTCATGTCGTGTGTGAGGAGGAGCACTGTCATTGCGAGGATGGGATTGTGGTTTCCGCGCTTAAGCATACGGTAAAGATTTTCTGTTTTATTTTCCTGATTTCACTGGTATTAAACGGTGTGATCGGGCTGATCGGAGAGGAAACGCTGGCGGGACTGTTTTCCGGACTTCCGGTTGTGGGAGAGCTGATTGCTGCCCTCGTGGGGCTGATCCCGAACTGTGCGTCGTCCGTTGTAATCACACAGTTGTATCTGGATGGAATTATCCGGTCGGGCGCCATGATGGCAGGACTTTTGGTGAATGCCGGTGTGGGATTTCCGGTGCTGTTCCGGCTGAACCGCGACTATAAGCAGAATGCGGCCATCATCGCTACCATGTATGTGCTCGGTGTGCTCTGGGGAGTCATGATTGAAGCATGTGGAATTGTATTTTAGGAGACAGGGATATGGTTTCACAGACTTTTGCCTGAGCGCAAAAGTGTGATATAATGTTCGCGAAGGCAAAAGTGAGCATGGAACAGAGCAGGATGCCATGCTTGCATGCGTCGGGCGGATATGTTCCATGTGAACACGCCCGCGAGTCCGGGAAAACGGAGTTTTTCCGGACTTTTGCCGAAGCGTAGTTGATATAATGAACTCTGACGAGTTCATATTAGAAGTTCCTGCGGAACTTCGGATGCGCAGAAGTCGGCGCAGAAAAGATGATATAATGAAAATAGATGCAGTTGCGGAGGGATGAGATGGCAGGGAGTGGATATGCGACAAACAGCCGCAGAAAGATTCTTGATTTTTTAAAAAGCAACAGTGACCGGACCGTGACGGCGGCGGATATCGATCAATATCTGAAGCGAAACGGCGATGCCGTCAATATCACGACGATTTACCGTTATCTGGATAAGCTTGCCACAGATGGCACCGTCATGAAATATGTGGCGGAGGCGGGAGGAAAGGCAGTGTATCAGTACGTGGAACTGGGACAGCACTGCGATGAGCATCTTCATCTGAAATGTGTCAAATGTGGATGCATCATTCATCTCGACTGCGGATTTATGGATGAGATTGCAGAGCACATCCAAAAGGACCACGGATTTCAGCTACAGTGCAAAAATTCTATATTATACGGTATCTGTAAAGATTGCAGACGGGAATAGTCTGCAGTCTTTTTTTATATAATGAACAAAACGACCATGACAGTGAGGAATGGAAAACGGAACAGAAAGGAATGGAGAGAAGCAGGCGGATCCGCTCGGCCGTGATCCTTGAGGCGGCACTACTTTTTTTGATGGGAGTAATCCTCTGGGAGAATGGAAAGCTGCCGCAAAAATCAGCCGTGGAAACAACGGCGGACGGCTATATCAAATGGGTAGATTTTAATGTGTCGTATGAGGCGTTGTCCAGGGCATACGAGTATGACATAGGCAGTTATGGAGAAAAGCAGCATCTTGACTGGATTGATCTTCTGGCGTACGTCGGGGCAAAGAACGGCGGAGATTTTGGAGCCGGAGCAACGGAGGACATGCGTACCGCTGCTGAAAAAATTCTCTGCGGGGAGGATACGATGGAGCGTATGACCGCAGATCTGAAGATGTTTTCCTATTACAGGGATGCATACGGAGCGGTTCTTGGCGGTATGGTCGGTGAATATGAGATCCAGGAAAAGGAGGATGGGGCATATGTAAAAAAGTATGGTCTGAAAGCATTTTCGCCGATCGCAAAAGGGTTTGAGTACAGTGATTATGATGATTTCGGGGTGTCAAGAAGCTATGGATATCAGAGACAGCATCTGGGACATGATATGATGGGGCAGGTCGGAACCCCAATCTGAATGAAAAGTAGATGGGCGTTAAAACATCACATCGAGATGATCACCATCGAAAACACAGGATTTTACGATGGAACGGATCAGTTCGTTAATCTCGGTATAACTCATAGCATCCATGTTGTCAAGCAGATTGCATATCCGGTGATACACATATTCTTTTGTCTCGGCGGACACTGCCGCCCTTCGGTTGCGCTGCTCTGCGGTGCGAAGCTTCTTTTCGAGGACAGCCTTTTCTTTGTCCAGGGATTCCAGTTCAGTAATAATATACTTTGCCGCGGAAGAATCGGCACTGCCGGAGAGTGCGTTCATCAGATTCCGGATGGAGTCGTTTGCCTTTTTCAGATCGGCGCGCATCTTGCCGGTATCGACGTAAGAGACATTTTCCTCAAGTTCAATGCTGTCCGGAGATAGCTTGATTTTTTTTAATTCCTGTAAAAAACGGTCGTCAATGTCATCTACCCGCGTATAGCCGGTATCGCAGGCGGACACTCCCTCACGCGCCATTTTGGGGCAGTAGTAATAGGAGAACAGGCTGCCGTTCTTTTTGTATGTACGGATATTCATTTTCACGCCGCACTTGCATCGGAGTGTGCCTTTTAAAATCCCGGCTTCGTACTTGGCGTACCGGGTGGATTTGTTCTGACCAAGGCGCTTCTGGATGGCGATCCAGTCGGCACCGGAGAGGATCGGATCATGAATGCCGATGGCGATCGAGTAGGTATCTTTTCTGACGGTCGTTCCGTTGGACTGCGTGGTGCGGCCGTAGCCGATCAGCCCGTGCCTGCCGTCGAAGAGTGCCGGATCAGGAAGCTTGTAGCCTTTTTCCAGAAAGTAGTAGTACGCGTCCATATCGTTGGCGCAGTAGACTGGATTGGTGAAGAGGTTGTATAGCTTGCTGCAGCTGTAAAAGGCATCCCGTTCCGTGCGGATTCCATCCTGTCGCAGCGTATGTTCCAACTTGGTGATGGATGTGCCGGAGAGCATGAGGGAGAAGATATACTTTACCGTCTTGATCCGCTGCTCGTCCACGATGAGATAGGAGTGTGTCTTATCGCCGATCTTCTTACGGACAGAGGTCATACCCGGCGGAAGGGTGCCGCCTGTCCATTTCCCGGCTTCTCCCAGGCTTGCCATATTGTCCGCAACACGCTCTGCGGTGTTCTCGCGCTCCAACTGTGCAAATGCCGAGAGGATGTACATAACGGTCCGTCCCATAGGCGTAGAAGTGTCAAAGGATTCTTTTACCGACAGGAAAGAGACATTGTGTTGCTGCAGCGTCTCATAGATCTCGGAGAAGTCCTTGACGCTTCGGCTGATACGGTCCAGCTTGTAGACGATGATGATATCGAGTTCGTCCGCCTTGACATCCGCCATCAGTTCGGTAAAGGAAGGGCGGTGCGTATTCTTCCCGGAGAACCCCTCGTCCTTGTCGTAGATTCTGAAATCCAGTTCCTGATCCTTGAACATCAGCCGGGCGTAGTCCTTGCACGCCGTGATCTGCACCTGCACCGAGTCACTGTTGTCCCGGTAGACCGATTTTCGTGGATAGATTCCGATTCTAAGCATAGTATCACTCCTTTGTTCTTGTACAGTGTATGTAAAAATGGGTATAAAAATAACAGCCAGCGTGGAACGTGTGTTCCGCTTGCACTTGGCTGCTCCGAATGATACAATATGCTTGTCTAGGGCTACCGTATCATCGGGAGCGTGACCGTCCTGCTTGAAAGAGTAGGGCGGTTTTTTATTTCTGTTCGATTTGATTTTGAATAGTGGTTTTTAATTTATTGGCAACGTTGCTATTGTATAAAGAGTTGAGCTGATAGTAAGCAACACTACGGAGTTTTTGTAAACGTTCTTGTGGTGATAACCCCTGGCGTATCAAATCAGCATTCATGCTTTCTAAGTTAACTAAAACAATGAGTTGCTCGACACTTGCATGATCACGCATATTCTCTTTTTTATTTCCGGTTTCTTCACGCCATTGCTTTGCAGTTTTCCCGAATAAGGCTACATTTAAAATGTCTGCTTCGGTTGCATATTTATATCCTTTTTCTTGCTTTGTTAATTCTGGTGTGATTAAAAATTCTTTGATAGCATCAGTATGTATGCGGTAATTGATTTTTGATAATTCACGCTTGGTGTCCCAGCCAATTTCAAGACGGTGGGCTTCATCTGCTTTTAGTCGCTGATAATCTTTAATAACGTATAGTTTAAATTCTGGAGAAACCCAAGATGCAAATTCAAAAGCAATATCTGTGTGGGCAAATGTTCCACCGTATCGACCTGGTTTCGAGATAATTCCAATGGCATTTGTGGAAGATATCCATTTTTGTGGTGATAATGTAAAGGAGTTTAAACCAGCGTTGTTTCTAAACCCCTCGAATTCGATGGGGTTAAAATTTGGATTATTCATTTGCTCCCATAAACCAAGATATTCTATAGTATTTCTGTTACGCAACCAATTGGCAATAACCCCAGAGGCATCATCGGGATTTCTGTATTTTGCGATGTCTGTCAATGAAATATAATCTTCGTTTGATCTCGAATCAGTAATTAAAGATATTTCAGTTCCATTTGCATTTATTTTCATGCGATTTCCTCCTAAATTTTATTAGATATTTTCTAGGTTAAGGACATCTAATATTAATTTCATCCCATTTATATCAATTCCATGACCACTAAATTAGGCTGGAAAAAGATAACATAATTATCCAGTTTCGTGTATACACCATACTTATTTCTGTAGTAATTAAGGCTATCAATTAAAAACTCCTCGGTTACCTCAAGGTACTCTGCTGATTCTGATATGCTCTGACAGTGGTGTAAGTAGGCATCCACGATGCCGCGCAAGCCGACCAGCTTATTATAGGCTACGATCCTGCCGCGCATTTCCTGCTTGCGGTTCTCAACGGTGGACTGATCGAGTATGTTGCCGGTTGCGGTATAGTGGTGTCCGAGCTCTTCGGCGAGGACGCAGGTCTTTTCTGTTTCGGTCATATCTTTTCTGATAGCGATCCGGTTTCCTTTGAGCCGCCCCTTGCTGACAGGGAGCGGCTTTTCTTTTACGGTAAGGTTATTGTTATCGGCTTCTATTAAAAGTTCTTCGTATGTCAAATATATTCCCCCAATAAGCTAAACACACATTTCTTCGTAAGCGTAACTATGTTCATACATATATTCCGGCGCACAGTCTATTTCCTCGTCCATCCATGTAAGAGCACCATGCACGATTTTGAAATTTTCAAATATGGATTCATCTTTCAGCGGTTCAAAAGCAGATCCAGTCAGTACAGTTGCATCAAACACACGCTTTTCCCCGGTAGAAAATGTAAGAAGCATCATCAATCGGTCAGTAACTCTGGCATCTGTAAGCTTTAATGATTCCTTAAATTCATTTGCATATACAATTCCGTTTACTTCAAACATAAAGGCACCTCCTATAATGGATTGATCTTGTCAAAGTGATCGCCTTTGACGGCTTTGTTCCATGCGTCATATACTTCGTCCTCGTATATGGCAAGCCAACCGTTGATAATTTTTAATTGCTTGGCGGGGATAGAGCCAGCTAACAATTCGCCATCGACGGCAATCACGGCTTCATAGTCTCCGTAAAATGCGTGAATGTGTGGCTTATGATGCTGTTGTACATCGTTAAAATACATTTTAATGATGATTCCGTAAAATCTACTTAACTCTGGCATATAAATCCCTCCTGTGAGATATATAATAGCGCATTATGTGTCCAATTCTTTGGACTAGAAGTTTTCGTCATCCATAATATCTTCTTCCAACTTTTTTAGTTCGTCCGGTGCGCTCATGTAATCATCAGCGTGTGCGGCATTGACTTCATAAGTAGAAGTTTCCTTAACTGTCATAGGAACAATGTTATCCGTTTTCTTCTTTTCTACAACAGAGCGTTCATATTCCTTTTCCAGTGTAAAGTCTACCATTTCTTTGCCGTGTGTATCGAGACCACGGTATTTTTTTACAAGGTGCTCCATTTCTAATGGAGTAGCATTATCTTCTTGTGAACGTTTACTCATTTCATCTTGAAATAAGTAATTAGCATCGCATTTTAAAGCATCGAAAACTTTAAAAAGAACATCTGCTTTTGGGGTGCTGACACCGTTTTCATAATTTCCAACCGCCCCAGGGGTTATCCCTAATAAGGTAGCAACTTCACTTTGCGTTAATCCTAGTTGTTCTCTTCGCTCTTTTAATCTATTTGAAAGTCCCATAAAGCACCTCCTTTATTCTATATTTGAATATTACTATTTTTATCTTGGACAGTCAATACAAAACACCAAAAAACTTGTGAAAAAAGTATTGACAAACCAAGAAACTAATAGTAATATAACATCAGAACCAAGAATCTTGAAGAAAGGAGAGAAAAACACCAAGTGAGTAATAACCAGATAATTATTAACAACATTAGACGACTTATTCGTTTAAAAGGGCTTAAGCAATGTGCTGTTGCTGAAAAAGCCGGATTTTCACCTAATGCATTTAGCGCAATGTTGACTGAAAGAAAGGCAATAATGGCTGAATACATGCCGGATATTGCATCAGCGCTGGGAGTTCCAGTGAATGAGCTGTTTAAGAAAGGAGATGATTGAGTGAGAAAGACAAAAAAGAAAAAGACCACTTCGGGCAGGAAGCAGTCCTTTTTAAGAGAAGAAGTAGCTTTCTTATATGCTTGTTTGTTAATTAAATCTCGATTCCGTGAGTAGCTAATTCTTTTCGTAATTCCTCATGATAAGTTTTTAGAAGTGTAATGGAATAATTCATAAGAAGTTGGTTTTGCTGGACTGCTTTTTGAAGTTGCTCATCATCCAAGTTGAAGACTTCATCAATTTTCCCATTAGTAATATCCTTTACGGACTTATCAAGAGAGGTCGCAATTACTTTATTAATATCCATTTAAAGTTCTCCTTTCATAATACTCGACATGGCAGTGCCTGTACAAAGAATTTTAACACTGAAGGAGAACATTTACAACAATAGTAGAAGGGAGAGTGAGAGATGAAAGAAGAAAAGAGCAACAAAGTGAGATATTTCATAATTGGAATATCTATCATATTAAATTCTGTCGGAGTTATAGCAAATTCAATTGCAATAATAATGAGATTATGCCAGTAAGCAATAGAAGGGAGGAAAAGCGATGTGGATTTCAAGAAGAAAAGCAGATGCATTGGAAAAAAGAATTGCTGACCTTGAATTGCAGGTTCAAAGTCAGCAGGAAAAATTAGAAACTTTTCGCAATCTTTGGATAGAAAGACAAAAGTTTCTTTCTAAATCGAGTCCGAAGCATCATTGGAATTAGCAAAACCTATTCTTCTCGCAGGTTTAGTTTTATCTTCACGTTCAACAGATGTGAGTAAGAAATATAGCATACAAGAATAGTTTGACAACGGAGGAGATGATGCACAAAGCAGGAAAAGGGTACAAGCAGGCTGTCATATGATTTAACGGAGGTGGAAATGTATGGCAAAGAGAAAGAGAAAAGAGATTACCTGCAGCGTAACGATAACCGAGGGAGCATCGGAACGGCTTACCAAGGCATTGGTAAAAATCCATTATCAGCGGAAGCGTGATGAAGAGATGCGCGGGATAGCGAAGGATGAAACCGCTTAGGCGGTAGCGGAGGACAAGCCGTAAGAAAGGGGTGAGAACGTTGAAAAGGATAGGCAAGATCGTTACGGCGGTCGGAGTCGGCATAATGTTTTTCGGTGGAATGTGTGATGCAGACGGCATTTATTATTACTACCTTATTGCCGTGATTGCGTTAGGCGCGTTGGTATCATTGGCGGGCTTGGCGATCATGTCGGTGGAGCTGAGCAGAGCCGAGCGGCGGAAAGCATGTTTTTACTTTATCCGCAGACGGGACAGGCTGGATGCGGATGTGGAGTTTATCGATTTGGACAAAAAAATAGCACCCTGACTGTTTTGGCGAACGCAGGTGCTATTTACCGTAGGAATACATAAGTATTTCTGCGTTTATTGTAACACTGATGTGGAGGATATGTCAATGTACGAGTATCAATGTAGGTGCTGCGGTTGCATGATGGACCCGGGCGAGGGTCGGAATGGTATGTGTGATGACTGCGTTACCGGGGAGACAGAACGGCAGCGCCGCGAGGAGAAGATGGAGCGAATGACCCGGGCAACGGAATGGACGCAGCTGGAAGTGGAGGATTTTTTGAATGAAAGCAAGGTTATGTAACAAGGATATGTGCAATCTTGTGGATGTGTTGCGGGAATTGCCGGAAACACTGGAAGGGGTCGGCATTGCGGGAATTGCCACTATTACCGTTACGGATGACGGGAGCATTAGCGGGGTGCTGGCTGTTTCGCCAGAGACAGCAGTGAGACTTAAGATCAGTGACAATGGCGACAAAGGAGAGTGGGAGTATATCGATGATTGAGATCGCGCCGGATAGACGGGATTATGAAGAGAGAGACAGCGCACAGGAGGCATGGTTGCAGCGACGCCCTGTATGTGTTTGCTGCGGTGAGCACATACAGGATGAGTCGGCACACTTGATAGGTGGAGATTATTACTGTGATCGGTGCTTGGATGATACAACGGTTTATTTTGACGATTGAGAGGTGGAAGAAATGGAAAGTACGTTATTGCAGGCGAACGAGATAAGCTGTAGGATACAGCAAATTTCAGAAAAAGGGCTCTCGTTATTGCTTTATGTCACATCGAGAGATGGTCAGAAACGCTTGGATGAGAAATACGGTCCGCTTGGATGGCAGGATAAGTATGAAGTCATCGATGGCGATTTATACTGCATTATTTCTGCTTGGGATGAAGCCAAACAGATGTGGATAGCAAAAGAGGATGTCGGAACGGCATCGTACACAGCAAAGGAAAAGGGGCGGGCTTCGGATGCATTTAAAAGAGCCTGTGTTAAGCACGGAATAGGCAGGGAACTTTATACAGCACCGTATATATGGATTAACGCGAAAGATGCGGGTATTAAGACAGACAACAATGGAAAAGCCACAACTAAGAAAAAGTTCAGTGTCAATCTTATTACATACACATCGGACAGAAAGATCGACGAATTAGAAATTGTTGATCAGGATATGAACATTGTATTTAAACAGTATGCATCACAAAAAATTGATGACATCAAATACAAAGTGCTGGTTGAAAAATTGAATGAGGCAAAAGTTACGATGGATGAGGTTGTGGAACTATTTCATGTGAACACTTTGCAGGAGATGGACATCAATCAGTGGAACAGATGCATGAGAAAATTAGAGGTAACGATTGCTTCAAAAGCTGGAAAAAAGGATGATGAGTGATGCACGCGCTTGTGGATATTAAGAAGTACCGGGAGGACAAGAATGGTACGGACCTTATGATATATGTTCCAGATATGCAGCTTGGGGACATGCTCCGAAAGAAAAGAATTCAAAATGCAGAAATCCGATTTGATGATGGGCGGCATATCTCCGCGGAGCAGCGTAAGAAAGCCTATGCAACAATCCGGGATATAGCAGACTACACCGGATATTTGCCGGAAGAAATGAAACAGATCCTGAAATATCAGCATATGATTCGCACGGGCGACGCTTATTTTAGTCTTTCTAATTGTTCGATGGACACGGCGCGGGAGTTTATCAATACGATACTCGAATTTGCTCTGGAAGAGGGAATACCGCTGTCAGAAAATGCAATAGAGCGCACGGATGATATAGGGAAGTACCTCTATTACTGCATTATGCATAAGAAGTGCGCTATATGCGGTAAAGACGGAGAAATCCATCACGAGGATGCGATCGGTATGGGGAATGACCGGCGCAGAATAGATGATTCTGGATATAAGAAAATCTGCCTTTGCCGGATGCACCACACGATGGCACATCAACTCGGAGTGAAACGTTTTCGGGAGATGTATAAGGTTTACGGCATTGTTTTGTAAAAGAGGGTTGAAACACCCGCCTGTAGGCGAAAGAAACCGATCATGCGGAGACTTATTATATCACGAACTGTCGAAGCCATGATGATACCTCCGGGGTCGTCCCGGAGGGGGAAGGAGAAGTAATTGGAAGAATTAAAGGTTACAGAATATAGAGGCATGAGAGTGCTGACAACGCAGCAGATTGCAGAAGCGTATGGCGTTGAAGCAAAGAAAATCACAGATAATTTTAACAACAATAAGAGCAGATATGTGGAAGGAAAGCATTTTATTTGTCTGGATGGTGAGGAGCTGAAACGGTTCAAAAGCGAAACCGAAAATTTAGGTTTCGCTAGAAATTTGAATAAACTTTACCTCTGGACAAAGAAGGGTGCGTTCCTCCATGCAAAATCTTTAAATACGGATACGGCATGGGAAGTATACGATCGTCTGGTTGATTCTTATTTTGATCACAGCAATCTGCTTGAGGGGATGTCGCCAGAGTTGAAAGCCGCACTGATCGTAGATAAGCGTGTGACCAAGGTAGAACATCGCATCGACCACATCGAGAACGATATGCCGCTGTTCGGCGCAGAATCGGATGAATTGTCGGCACATATCAGACGCAGAGGCGCGGAACTTCTCGGCGGCAAGAAAACGGAAGCATATCTGGACAATGCGATCCGGCAGAGAGTGTATCGGGATATTTACAACCAGCTCCGCCGGGAATTTGGAATCTACGATGATGAGGGCAAGATGAAGAGTTACAAGGCGTTGAAGAGAAAGGATCTCGCGGATGCACATGAATTTGTTGACTGCTATACGCTTCCGGCGTACCTGGTGGATCAGATCAATGATTGTAATGCACAGATGCGGATGGGTGGTGCGGATGGAGTATAAGTTCACGATCCCGGAACTTACCGCGGGACAGGCGAAAATGACGCTGAAAGACCTGCTTAAGGACTTAGAAACGGGGTGATCGGTTGGATGGCAACTACATAAAATTGAGCCGGGGGTTGCTGGAATGGGAATGGTACACGGATATCAATACCACCCGGCTGTTCATCCACATGCTGTTGAAAGCCAACTGGAAGGATGGAAATTTTAAAGGGACAACGGTTTCGCGTGGATCATTTGTCTCGTCCATCGGGAAGCTGGCGGGCGAAACTGGACTTACGGAGCGCGAAATTCGGACAGCAATTTCGCATTTGAAAAAGACAGGCGAAGTGACAAGCAAAACGACAAACAAATATACCGTATTTACAGTGGTTAAGTACGATTTATACCAGACGAGCGACAAGCAAAACGACAGTCAAGAGACAAGCAAGCGACATTCTAACGACATTCTAACGCCAACAATAGAAGAAAAGAAAGAAGGAAAGAAGGGAAGAAATACACCCCCTATATCCCCCGTGGAGCGGTTCGTGGAATTTGCTGCAGCCTACCCGAAAAAATGTACTGGCTATCTGGCAGAATCGGAATACTGCAATGCGGTGATGGCTGGCGTACCGGAGGATGATCTGATACGGGCGGCGCAGAATTATGCAGATGCTTGTTGGCGGGACAGAACGGCGGAGCGGTACATCAAGAAACCGGAGAACTGGCTTCGTGAGAACGTATTTATGCAGTACCTAAAAGGAGTGAGCAATGGAGCAGATGGAACAAACGCTGGAGAAAATACTACAGCGCATGAAAAATCGATCAATGAGCGGCTCGGAGAACTTGGAGACACCGGAGAATTTGAAGGATTCTGATGTGTGTCCGATATGCAATGGTACCGAGTGGATATTGACCGAAAAGGACGGTATCACAACGGCGGTGGAATGTAAGTGCCGGGAGCGGGCGGCGATGTCAAGGCGGTTGCGGTTTGCGGATATTCCGGAAGCGTTCCGGGGGATGGATTTGAAAACCTTCCGTACGGACGTGTATCGACAGCCGGACAGCAAAAAGACGGTGGCAGATGCCTGCCGGATCATAAAGGTTTACCTGGATGATTTCGGGAGCCAGAGGGATCAGGGCATGGGGCTGTTTATCTGGTCCCGCACAAAGGGCAGCGGAAAAACACGGATCGCCGCAGGTATTGCGAATGAGCTTATGAAAAGCTATGCGGTTAAGTTTGCAGTATCACTGACCATCCTGCAGGAGATCAAGAATACATGGCGGCGGGATGCCGAATACAGTGAGAGTCGGTTACTGGATGCACTTAACACGGTGGATGTGCTGATTATCGATGATTTCGGCGTGGAATCCCCGGCGGCGTGGATCAACGACAAGATGTACCAGATCATCAACGAGCGGTACATCAACAAGAAAGTGACTATCTTTACGAGCAACGAATCATTGGACAGTCTGCGGTACGATGACCGGATCACGAACCGGATCAAGGAGCGGACATATCAGATTGCTTTTCCGGAGGAATCGGTTCGGGACCATATCGCGGAGCGGAATCAGGAAGAGATGATTGAAAAAGTTATGAGAGGACAGGGCAATGGAGAGAAGAAAAAGAACGAGCATGTATGACCCGTACCGAGAGGATATTGTGGCGGCACTCGAAGCGGGCAAGACGATCAGACAGATTTACGATGAGATCATATGCCCGGCGCTGAACGGCGGGTGCGAATACAGCGGCTTGGTGTATTACGTGAACAAAAACGGTCTCCGGTACGTCACAGAAAATGACGGTTATGAGCCGGTGCATATCTGTGCAAAGTGTGAGCATTGCGGTCAGATCCAGCGGGAGCGGTTTGATCCCATGAGAATTTGCAAGGAAGCGGAGCGGGAGGTGCTGGCGGTGGTTAAAACGTCGCCGAGGTGGTGCCCGTTACGATCGGGAGGGGGAGAGGTAAATGCATAGAGACAGTAAGGAGCGCCGCAGGCGCGTTATGGAAATCAGTGAGAAGATGACACGCCCGAGCAAGCATGTGAGCGGCGACGCGCTTAAGAGATTCAGAGAGGTGCCGTATCAGTTAAGGTACAGGAGGGAGCAGGGAAATGATTGAATGTATGAGAACAGTAGCGAGAAAGCCGGAGTTTGGGACATGGGTTCCGGTAACAGAGAGACTGCCGGAAGACTTTGATATGAGGTTTTATATGTGCATTGTTGAGAACCACGAAGAAGATTTACCTATGTTTTGCCAATATGAAGAGGGGCGTGGGTTTGGCTTTTGGCGCGACTTTTACGATGGAAAAACGTTAGGATTTGTAGACTCCGAATTTCAGACCAATGAAGAATTGGGATATGAAAAAGTTATCGCATGGATGCCACTGCCAGAGCCGTATAGGGAGAGTGAGGAAAAATAATGGGTTGCGAAAAAGAATGCAAGCTCGGAAAAACATATTGCTGCATGGAGTGCCGAGCAACGATATATGCCGGGAAAAGCGCAAGAACAGAAAATTGAGTTTTGAAAAAGCTGTGAAGTGGATCACTGTTAGCATTGCGGTTATCGCCGGAATCAAGATGACGGGATCGGCGTGGTGCCTGTGGGCCTTTGCTTTGCCGGTAATGGCAGATTAGGAGGGATAGACATGACGGAGAATGAAGCAATTGAAGAATTAAAATATGATTGTAACGAACTTGGAAAAGCGATTCCGTGTGATACATCATGGGGAAAATCACTTGAAAATGCTTATGCAATGGCAATCAAGGCACTGGAAGAGGTGCAGCGCTGGCACACATCAGTAATCAACCCTAATATTAAAAACGAATTTGCAAACATTTCTACACAGATCTGCCACAACTGCGACCACAAAGATGAATACATCGAGGAACTGGAAGCAGAAGTGGAAGAGTACCGCGCGATCGGCACAGTAGAAGAATGCCGGGCGGCAGTGGAGAAGCAGACAGTGAAGAAAGTGAAATCAATATCCCAGGTAAAAGACGGAGACAGCTATGGCGGTCTTATAGGGAGATGTCCTTGCTGTGGAGACATATTGGAAGAGGATACCGTATATTGTGATTGCGGTCAGAGATTAGATTGGGGGACGAGCGATGAGACTGATTGATGCGGATAAATTAAAAGCGGATTTAGAAAAAGCAATTTCAAAGAACGAAGATATGGATTGCTTAGACTTTTTACGCGTTGCTTCTTTTATTGATGCGCAGCCAACCGCCTACGACCCGGACAAGGTTGTGGAGCAGTTGGAAAAGCTGAAAAGCCTTGTACCAGTAAATAGGGTACTTGATGATATTGTAAATGATAAACCAAAGGAATTAGGAATGCTTATAGCCTATGAAAAGGCAATCGAGATTGTGAAAGGCGGTGGAGTAGATGGCTAAGTGGAATGCAAGTGTGGGGTTACAGCTTACGATTGACTATGATGACATAGAAGCGGATACAAAAGCAGAAGCTATTCAGATTGCGAAAGACAGAGCATTAGAAGATATTGAATGGAATAACAGTGATTGCGATGTAGACAACACAATTGTGTATAGTTGCTACGAGGAGGAGTCAGAGGATGAATAGAGTGTTGCCAATTTTATTCAATACCGAAATGGTTCGGGCGATTCTGGACGGAAGAAAGAGTTGTACGAGAAGAATCTGCAAGGATGGCAATGAGTATACTGTGCCAGATATGAATTTTTACAATGCGGACAGACGCACTTATGCAGTACATAATTATGCGGATAAAAAACACACAGACAAGTTAAGTACAGCAGAACGTAGTTGTCCGATATGTCCGGGCGATATCCTGTATGTCCGGGAAACATGGGAACATTTTGAATGTTGTTGTTGCGAGGGAGACGAACATGGAAATTGTTACCGAGAACCACAACAGAGCGCCTTGAATAAAAGCTGTGGCTGTTATATGTACCGGGCAACAGATGAAATATATGGAGATGCAAGGTGGCACCCATCCATCCACATGCCAAAAGAAGCCGCACGCATTTGGCTTAAGGTTACGGATGTGAGAGTGGAGCGGTTGCAGGATATAACACCAAAGGGGGCAGAAAGCGAAGGTGTTGGAAACCTTTTCTATGATGATATCGGATACGGTGAAAAAAATTATGGAACAGAAGTAGACCCAGAGTACGGGATTGCAAAGGAGCAATTTGCTTGGCTGTGGGAATCAACCATCAAGAAATCCGACATTGACCGCTACGGTTGGGATGCATCACCGTGGGTTTGGGTAATCGAATTTGAAAGGTGCGAGAAACCGGAAGGAGTGTGAGGTATGGCTAAAGCAGTTTTAGTTATGGATATGCCGGAACAGGTATGCCAGAAATGTACATTGTGCTATGAGACAGAGAATGATGACGAATACCTGTGCTGTGCGGCAGGGAAACTTGTACCAGACGGAGCAAAGCCGGATTGGTGTCCGCTCCGGGAACTGCCGGAGAAATCAGCTCATCCAGAGCATTGTGACAATGGAAGGTTCGATGCAGGGTGGAACGGATGCTTAGATGCCATAGAGGGAGGTGCACATGGGAAAGAGCAGAGCGAGTAAGCTGAACGGCTACCAGAGTGCGGTAAGCCGGCAGAGATTATTCCAGAATTAGAAAAATTGATATGAAAGGAGCCGGGACCTATCCGGATAAAAGGCGCGCCGGGGTCCTTTGAGAGGAAATGAAAGATTTAGGCAATTATGAGTGTGAGGGGCAGATGAGCCTAAAGGATCTGATGGATCTGATTGCTCCGGTTGTTGTGGATAATGAGCCGCCCATCCTGTTATCAGAAGGGCAGACTGTATACAAGGTTGTTCGTGGAGATGTAGAAGAGTGTATCGCCGAGGGAAGAACATGGGTTTGCGGCGAAGATAATAGAGGCTATGACCTCGATAAAGGTATGGCATGGAATACACAGATTGACAAGGTTGTATTTACTGATCTGGAAGCAGCAAAGCGAGTTGCGGAACGATATCTTGCAGAACATGAGCATGTACTCGGAAAAGATATTCGGGCAACTGAAGTTGTGGCATATCGGTATATGTACAATGGTCTTGAGATTGTAAATTTTTATGCGGTACTAGAGAACGGAGATGTTTATTTCCGCTACGGAGGTATGTACGAGCATATCGGAAAGGAAAATGAGATCAAGAAATTTGAAATGGATAGAAAGAAGTGTGTTGAATTTTTCGGGTATGCAGAGTTGAAAGATTTTCAGCCGGAGTATGCGAATATGTACAAATGCGCAAAACGGGGAGCATGGTTATATGCTAAGGCGCAATATGAATTTATAGAGTAGCAGACCGGACAGCTCGATCAAACAGCTATAGCTCCGCCAGCAGTAATGCGGCGGGGCGGAAAATTTTTGCAAAAAAAATAAATTTGTAGTACATTGACAATTGAATATTAGAGATGGCGGTGGTATGCTTCTTGGTAGTAATACAAAGGAGGAAGTTTTCGATGGATGAGATAATGATTGGAATAGATTTTATGAAAATTGGATGGGTTGTAGCTGTTCCTCTGATAGTAACCTGCATTATTACATATGCACTTAATTGCAAAATATCGGAGTTTACGTTTGCGTTAATGAAGGCATTTTTTTATGGGATGCTTGAATTTTATATGTGGAGATATGTATGTAAAAAGGGGATAACGGAGATAGGTGTTGTAACGGCTTTCACTTCAATTTTTTGTGGTCTTGAATGTGGAGACAATATTGTAAAGGTTATTTGCATGATAATAGAATATTTTAAGAAATGGGCAAAAATAATAAAAAATAAATAAATATGCACCAACCGTCAAATACGATGGTTGGTATTTTTTTACGCAAAAATTGAAAGGGGGAATGTGCGTGGATGAAAAAGAAATATTTGAGATCTGCATGGGTGTGGACAGCTTCATTGCTGCGGAACTGACAGAATCCATCGTGCGCGGTACCAGTTACGATATGCTGGAAGCTCACTACGGCATTCTCCCGATCAGTAAGAGCCATTTTTACAGAAAAAAAGGAACGGCAAATATGTTGATACGGCAGAGGATGACGCATCTGGTGGAAGAGAAGAACGGGCAGTTGAGAATGGTGTGGGGGAAAATATAAAACGGTTTTGCGTATTGACGGTGATGGTAGTATAATTTACATACTACAAGTGATTAGAGGTGGGAGAATGTTTGATGAAGAATTTCTTAAGAGCATGTTGTTATATTTCTATAAAAATACAAAGTATGATCCTATAAGAATAAACATAACAATATGTGATGAGTTGTACGAAAAGGTTGTGGAGTTATATCCAGAAAGTAGACACCGTCAGAATATATTGGAAAATAAAAGCGTGGTGGACAACTTTAATGGCATGAGTTTTCCTTGTGAGAACTTAAAAGATGGATACAATGTAGTAATTTCTAAAAAGGTGTTTGAACTCGATTGGTATACATATTTTGGTACATTTCAGCATGAGTTTACACATGCACATGACTTGGATGTATTGGCTCGCTATATTAACGCAACAACGGCTGAAAAATTGATGGAATACGAATACTACGATAATGCAATGAATGTAATCAGTGAGTTTAATGCAAGGAGAAATGGTTTTTTATCGGTGAGAAATCTTGTATATAATTTTGAAGATGAGGAAAGTGAGAAAGCACACATTTTTGAAAAAGAAGTTCCGTTAATCAAATCATATATGAAAAGTGAAATGACATTGTATGATGTTGCTCAACTAATGGGGAGGATGGCAGTGTTAGATATGAAAACAGAGCGACAGGTGAGCCAATATTTTTTAGAAAAGGCAGTGCACTTATATGATGCAGAAACTTTTTATACTTTTAACCGTTTATATGAGGTTCTTTTTGAGCATATGAATGAAAAAGATAATATCAAAAAATGTATGATGGATGTTGTTAATATATTAAGCGGGGGAGTATGACTTAAAGTTTAGGAAAACTTTGACGTTTTTGATAGATAATTTGGCACAAATCCACGGCGAACCTATTGTATGATATTATCAGAAACATTGTAGTGATAATACCAGAAAGAGGAGAATACGGTGGGAGTAGATAAGAAAATATTGGAGCAGTATGTAGATGCATGTGAGATGATCCGGGAGACGGAGCAGGACATTAAGAGATTGAAGCGTAAGCGGCAAACGATTGCGACAGGAAGCGTAAAAGGTTCGATGAATGATTTCCCATACGCAGAGACACATTTCAAGATTGAAGGAACATCGTTCACATACACGGATGATACGCAATTGCGCATGGAAGAGAAACTGTTGGAAGAGAGAAAAGCCCAGTCGGAAGAGATCAAGCTGCAGGTGGAGCAGTGGATGAACGGCATACCGGTACGGATGCAGAGGATCATCCGGTATAAGTTCTTTGAGGGAATGAGCTGGGAGAGAGTAGCAGACAGGATAGGCAGAAAAGCAACCGGTGATAGCATAAGAATGGAGTTTAATAATTTTATGAGAGTAGCATAAAAGTAATTTCGTTTTTTTCGGATTTTTCGTTTTTAAAATGTTATAGTATAAACTGCAAGAAGTGAATTGAGAGAGCCAAGAGCCATTTGCTTTTTGCAACTCCCCCAACCCAGAGAAGGCGCCCGTTCAATGACGGGTGCTTTTTTGTATGTAAAGAAAAGGTAGGTGATGGTCCTTGCCAAAGGCAAAAGATGCGAGAGCGGACAAAGCCTTTGAAATGTATAAGCAAGGGCTTAAGCTGATAGAGATTGCAAACCAGCTCGGGATAGCTGAGGGAACTGTGCGGAGCTGGAAGAATCGGTATAAGTGGGATGATGGTGGTAATGCAACGTTGCAAAAGAAAGAAAAAAAGGAACGCAACGTTGCGAAAAAGATTGCAACACAAACTAATGATGCATCGTGGGTAGAGATAGAACATGAATATGTGACTGACATAAGCAGAAAGCCTTGCAGTTTAGAGGATTTGGCAAGGAAGTATTCGATTCCGATTCAAACCATCAAAGACCAGTCGGCAACAGGAAAGTGGTCAGATAAAAGAGCTGAATACAAACTAAAGACAAACCAAAAGCTGATAGAAAAATCTTCTGATGCGGATGCAGACAGGATAGTACGCCTTTTATCCATTGCAGATAAGGCGGCAGAGAAAGCAGAACAGGCACTAGGCGAACTGGAACAGTATGTTGTAAGAGACAAGAAAAAGGTCAAGACGGTTGAATATAAAGATAATACAGCCATCGGGAAGCCTACCAAGGAAATCATAGATGAGACGGAGCGCATCAACATTGCAAGCGGTCCCATTGATAGACTGGGGTTATCCCAAGTGACCGGAGCGTTAAAGAATCTTAAGGAAATTTATATGATACCGGCAGCACTTGAAAAACAGAGTGCTGAAACAGCATTGTTAAAAGCCAAGGTGCAGACCGACGATGAGGAAGAGACTGCGGATGACGGATTCTTAGAAGCGCTACAGGGAAGTGCCGCGGAGGATTGGATGGATGAAGAAAATTAAGCAGACATTCAAATTCAAGCCCTTTTCTAAAAAACAGCGTATGGTATTAAATTGGTGGTGCGATACATCACCAGTTAAGGATATGGATGGCATCATTGCCGATGGGGCAATCCGTTCCGGTAAAACGGTATGTATGTCGTTGTCCTTTGTGATGTGGGCGATGACACAATTTAACGGTCAGAACTTTGGTATGTGCGGAAAGACAATCGGCTCTTTCCGGCGTAACGTACTGTTCTGGCTTGAAGTGATGTTACGGAGCCGCGGCTATACTGTAGCAGACCATAGAGCTGACAATCTGGTCGTTGTGACAAGAGGAGAGACGACCAATTACTTTTATATATTTGGCGGCAAAGATGAGCGTTCACAAGACCTTATCCAGGGTATTACCTTGGCTGGGGTCTTTTTTGATGAAGTGGCGCTGATGCCGGAAAGCTTCGTGAACCAGGCAACCGGACGATGCTCTGTTGAGGGATCGAAGTATTGGTTCAACTGTAACCCGGACGGACCGTATCATTGGTTCAAGACGGGATGGATTGACAAAGCAACTGGATATCTGGGAAAAAAGAAAACACAGGAGATAAGAGAAAAAGCTGCAGTAGAGAACCGGGATCCGGGATTAAAAGAGATTTTATATCTGCATTTTACGATGGATGATAATTTATCTCTGTCGGAGAAAATCAAGGAAAGATACCGCAGTATGTATACAGGTGTATTCTACCGGCGGTATATCCGTGGCTTGTGGGCGATGGCAGAGGGCATTATCTACGATATGTTCGACACTGCCAAGCATGTGATATCGAATCTGTCAGATCTGGTCAATACGAATTACTATGTATCCTGCGATTATGGTACGCAAAATGCCACGGTATTCCTGCTGTGGTGCAAAGAGCGTTCCGGACGGTGGGTGTGTTGCCGGGAGTACTATTATTCCGGTCGTGATGAGGAACGACAGAAAACAGACACAGAATATGCAGATGACTTGGAGCGATGGCTTGCTGGGATTAAGCCTGTCAAAATAATCATTGACCCGTCGGCAGCATCCTTTATAGCCGAGTTGAAAAAACGTGGCTATACCATAAAAAAGGCGAAAAATGATGTGCTTGATGGTATCCGGTTTGTAGCATCATTGTTAAACCAGGATCTGATAGCTATTAGTGACCAGTGCCCAAACACTATAAAAGAGTTTGGGTCATATATCTGGGACCAGAAAGCATCTGAGCGTGGCGAGGATAAACCGGTAAAGCTGCACGATCATGCGATGGATGCTCTTCGGTATTTCTGTTATACGATTATTCGCAAGCCGGGCGGCATCAGCATTTTAAAATAGAGGTGAGAACATGGAACTTGAGGTAATGAAAAAACTCATAAGAAAATACGAACCTGGGCATACACGATTTTCCTTGCGGGCGATGCAGGCGGAGCGGTACTACCGGAATGAAACGGATATTCTGGTGAAAGTCAAGTCCGAAGACGAGAAAAAGAAAGAGGATTCTGATAACCCTCTGCGTAATGCAGATAACCGGATTCCACGGAACTTTCACGGACTCATCGTAAACCAGAAAGCCGCTTATATGTTCACAGCACCGCCGCTCTTCGATATCGGGAATGAGCATGGAAATGAAGTCGTGACAGAAGTACTCGGTGATGAATACCGGAAAAACTGCATGGAGCTGTGCGTCAATGCTGCCAATGCGTCGGTGGGATGGATTCATTACTGGGAGGATGAAGATGGAACATTCCAGTGGGCGGTAGTCGACAGCAAGCAGATTATTCCGATCGAATCCCACAATCTGAAAAAGAAGTTGCTAGGTGTTCTCCGTATGTACGATGAAATCGACGAAGAGACAGGAGATACCTATGCAATCTATGAATATTGGGATAAGGAAAGCTGTTGGTCATTCCGACGGAAGAGCGGAGATACCTTGGATGATGGGCTGTTCTACTACAACACTTTCATGGCGCCGGATACTGGCGATTTTACCGCAGAATATCGGCATGAATTCGGAGAGGTGCCGTTTGTTCCATTCCCGAACAACAACACGAATACGAATGATCTGAAAAACATTAAGCCGCTGATAGACGTATACGACAAGGTCTACAGCGGTTTTATCAATGATTTGGATGATATTCAGGAACTGATAATTGTCCTGTCCGGGTATGGCGGCACGGACCTCAATACGTTTCTGTCAGATCTGAAAAAATACAAGACTATTAAGGTGGACGGTGATGAGGGCAGCAACCCGGGGGTAAGTACGCTCAACATTGAGATTCCGATTGAAGCCCGTAACAGCGTGTTAGAAGCCACCAGAAAGGCTATTTTTGAACAGGGGCAGGGATTTGATCCGCAGCCGGAGAACTTCGGAAATCAGAGCGGAGAAGCGCTTAAATTCATGTACTCGCTGCTTGAAATGAAAGCCGGGCTGACGGAGACGGAGTTCCAGCTTGGGTTCGCGCGTCTGGTAAGAGCGATATGCCGCCATGAGGGAATTGATTGCAAGAAAATTATCCAGACATGGACCCGCACTTGTGTAAAAAATGACACGGAGCAGGCACAGATTTGCAAGGATTCGGTTGGGATTGTCAGTAAAAAGACGATTCTTAAAGCGCATCCGCTTGTCGAGGATGTAGACGCTGAATTGAAGCAGTTGGAGAAAGAGGCACAGGAAGCACAGGAGAAGGCAGATGCTTACGCCGGTGCTTTTGATGCATCTAAAAATAGCACTGAAACAGATAGCAATGAGAAAGCAGATGCCGAGCAGTGAAATGAGGTGATTGCATGGGAGAACGGACAAGTGAATACTGGCAGGAGCGCTTCCGGCAGTTGGAAGAATCACAGCATGATACGTCCGTTCAGACCGTGCAGGAGATTGAGCAGGAGTTCCGGCGGGCAGAGCAGGCGCTTGACGGGAAGATTAACGCCTGGTATCAGCGGTTTGCTGCCAACAACGGCATTTCAATGGTGGAAGCCAGATGTTTGCTTAACAGTGACGAACTGGAAGAGTTCCGGTGGGATGTGCAGGATTATATTAAATACGGGCGCGAGAATGGCATAAATCAGCAGTGGGCGAAACAGCTTGAGAACGTATCCGCAAAGGTGCATATCAGCAGATTGGAAGCGCTCAAGGTGCAGACACAGCAGGAAATTGAAAAGCTGTACGGAAATTATCATGATTCCATCGATGAACATATCACAAATCTGTATACATCCGGGTATTACCATACTGCATACGAAGTGCAGCGAGGTATCGGTGTTGGCTGGCAGATGCAGAGCTTTAATCCGGAAAAGGTTAATGACATCATACATAAGCCCTGGGCGGTGGATGGACGCAACTTCTCGGACCGCATTTGGACGGATAAAACGAAGCTGATTAACAATATGCACGATTCCTTGACGCGGATGTGCATCACCGGAGAATCGCCGGATCGAGCTATACGGGAAATATCCCAGAACATGAAAGTGAGCAGATCACAGGCGGCGCGAATCGTTCAGACGGAATCAGCGGCTTTTTCTGCAAAGGCACAGGAAACGTGCTTTTCTGATCTTGGGGTGGAGGAGTTCGAGGTGGTAGAGACATTGGACAGCCACACTTGCCCCACCTGCGGGGAGATGGACGGGAAGCACTTTCCGATGAAAGACTATAAGATTGGTGTTACCGTGCCACCGTTCCATCCGAATTGCCGGGGATGCACCTGCCCGTATTTCAACGATGAATTTACCACAGGGGAGAGAGTTGCACGCGGAGCAGATGGCAAGAAGTATTATGTGCCGGAGAATACGACGTATGAGGAGTGGAAGAAATCGTTTGCGGATGGTAATACAGAGAAAGGAATTAGCGGCAAGTATTCACAAAAGACGCATGACAATAAGGTTGATGTAGGTTTTGTAAAGAGCACGGAGTATAGAAAGAAGTTTGAGAATCTTGATGAGAATGAAAATACTCAGAAGGCAATATGGCAGAAAGCACGCGACATTTTAGTACATCGAAACGGAACTAATAAAGAAGATATGTATTTAATTAGTGTCATCGATGGAAAGATAAAAGGGAAAAGCGTTGCTGCAAAAGAAGATAATATAGTTGAGTATAATAAAAGCCTGAGAGATGCGGTAGAAATAGAACCAAGAGGAACACTTATAAGTATACATAATCATGGAACAAATATTCCTCCGACTGGAGCAGATTTTGCGTCAGCGGGTTATAGGGGATACAGAAAGGGAATTGTTGTATGTCATAATGGAGATGTATATGTATATGAGGTTGGCGACAAGCCGTTTTCCCAAAGATTATTTGATGAGACTGTTGAAAAATACAGAAAAAGTGGATATAATAAAGGCATAGAAGCAAATATAAAAGCGTTAGAGCAGTTTGAAATGGACTACGGAATAAAGTGGAGAAAATTATAATGAGCAAGAAATATTACGATGGTCCGGTGCAAGATACGGAACGAACTCTTGAAGAACTGGAAAAGGACATTGAAAAGGAAAAAAAACGGTGTGAAAAAATGAATAGTTGGGAAGACGCAGAATAATACCACCAGCCAATAACGGTTAGGTGGTATTTTTATACCCAAAATCAGAAGGAGGAATGATGAATCGAGAAATAATAGAGAACCAGATTATACTGTGCTTGGAGTTGCAGAAAAAGTGCGGAATTGAAAACATAGAAACATTTCTGGCTCTTAGTAAGCGCGTGGTAGAGCTTGATAAAATGCTAAGTAGTACGGAGGAACATCCACCAGATACGAAAACACAGAGCAAAGCAGAAGTATTTTAATAATAACAGGACAACCGGAAATTTATGAACCGAACGGCGTAGAGGTGACGCCAAGTAAGTTCCTCCGGCAGTCCTGTTTTTATATTGTCCGAAAGCCTTATGACGTTTAAACTGCGGCAATTTGCCCTTATGCATGGCATCAAAACTGCATACTGCTTGTGGAGACACCACGCTTAAAAACGGTGCAGGAAAGGAAACTATGGAATTTTTAAAAGACATTTTAGGCGAGGATCTCTATAAGCAGGTGTCAGATACCGTCAATGCCTATAATGGAAAGCCGGAGAATAAGGATAAGCAGGTAAAGCTTGCAGACCTTGGATCTGGTCAGTATGTTGACAAAGGCAAGTATGATACCGCCGTGGCAGAAAAAGAGAATCTTGCCGGTCAGATTAAGACACTCAACACAACTATCGGAGATTTAAAGAAGAACAATGCCGATAACGAGACGTTACAGACCACTATTGCCAATCTGCAGGGTGAACTTAAAAAACAGCAGACTGCAAGCGAGGAGATTGCGAAGACCTATGCGCTGAAAGATTCCCTCACAAAGCAGGGCGTACTTGATCCGGATTATCTGATCTACAAAGCCGGTGGTCTTGAGAAGTTCAACTTCGACAAGGAAGGAAAGCCGATCGGCGTGGAAGAGGTTGTGAAGCCATACAAAGATGATGCGGCTATGGCTCACCTGTTCAAGCAGGAGCAGTCAAAACCGCCGTACAACCCGAAGAATGGCGGTGCAGGCGGTGTAACGAATCCATTCGCAAAAGACACTTTTAATCTGACCGAACAGGGACGTATGTTAAAAGAAAATCCGGCGCAGGCAAAAGAACTTGCGGCAGCAGCCGGAGTAACACTGTAAGAAAGAGAGGATGATAATTTATGGCAATTACAAAGATTGCAGACGTAATTGTACCGGAGCTTTTTAACCGGTATGTAATCAACAGAACAATGGAGCTGTCCGCGTTCTTCCAGAGCGGAATCGTGGTAAACAGCCCGAAATTTGATGCACTGGCAAGCGAGGCAGCCAGAACACACAATATGCCGTTCTTCGAGGATTTACAGGGTGAGTCCGAGGCAATCCTTGAGGATGTGAAGATGACCGCAAAGAAAATCGGTTCCAACAAGGACGTATCCACCACGATTTACAGACAGAATATGTGGGGAGCAAGTAATCTTTCTGCAGCACTGGCCGGAGCCGATCCGATGAAAGCCATCGGTGATCTGGTAGCATCCTACTGGGCAAGAGATATGCAGAAGGAGCTTATCTCAATCCTTGCCGGAGTGTTCGGCACCACTACTGCGGGGGCAGAGGGAACACCGGCGGCGGAAACCAGAATGGCAGATCATATTCTTGACCTTACCACCGGAAAAACGGATGCGGCAAAGCAGATCAGCGCATCTGCGTTTATTGACGCATGCCAGCTGCTCGGCGACGCGCAGGCGCAGTTATCCGGCGTAGCGATGCACTCGGCGACAAAGTCTTATCTGAAAAAGCTGAATCTGATCGAGACAGAGCGTGATTCTACGGATGTTGAGTTTGACACCTATCAGGGCAGACGCGTGACCGTGGATGATGGCTGCCCGGTAACTTCCGGTGGCGTGTATACGACATACCTGTTTGGCAATGGTGCGGTAGCTTACGGCAATGGTTCTCCGGTAGGATTTGTCGCTACGGAAGTTGATCGTGACAAGCAGACCGGCGGCGGTATTGATTATCTTATCAACCGTAAGGCGTTCATCCTGCATCCGAGAGGAATTGCGTACACCGGAGCAAAGCGTGAGCATGTGGAGACACCGCTTCGTACAGAGCTTGCAATGGCGGAGAACTGGAAGCCGGTATATGAACCGAAGCAGCTTAGAATTGTAGCAATCAAGCATAAGATCGGTTAGGAGGCGCGGTATGGCAGAGGAAAGCAAGCTGACAGTCGAAAGGCTGTCGGCGCTTCTCGGGATAAGCGACCCGGATGAGACAGTGAAAGTCCACTTGGAGTTTGCGCTTGAAAATGCAGAGGATACGGTAAGAAACTACTGCCATATCGACGAGATTCCGGCAGGGCTGGAAACCACGGTACTGCGCATGGCGATGGATATTTACCGGAATGAGCATATGGGGAGTGCTGATATACCACAGACGGTTTCTTCGGTGCAGATCGGCGATACAACAACTTCTTTTAAGACTTCCGCAGCGGAGTTCTCGGAAAGCCTTATGAAGAATTACAAGCCGGTGCTGAACCGTTACCGGAAGGTGGTGTTTTGATGGATATGGTCAGAATGGCAATTGAAGCCATGTATGAAGATACCTGCACGGTTGTGGAACACCGTAAGACCAAGGAAAAGGGCGTTGTGACATACACGGACACCGTGGTCTTGGAAAATCAGCCGTGCAAGCTGTCGTTTGAGACGATCGCACAGGCAGAAAAGACCGATGCGGCATCTCCGGTAGCGCAGGCGGTAAAGCTGTTTGTTGCGCCGGAGGTGGAAATCAAGAGCGGCTCCAAGATCATCGTGACACACTGTGGCAATTCCACGGAGTACACCAGGAGCGGCGTTCCGGGGATGCACCCGACGCATCAGGAAATTATGCTGGATTTATTTAAGGAGTGGGCTTGATGGGAAATACAAAGGTTGATCTGAAACAATTGGAGGAGTTCCGGGATAGAGTTCAGAAGGCTGCCGATGAGGAACAGCAGAGAGCGTTCATGGAAGCCTGTGCCAAGGAGTTGGCAGCACGATTGCTGGCAAAGGTTATTAAGCGTACTCCGGTAGGGGATTACTCGGATTCCTATGATGTGGAGGATGACGGTCAGCAGAAGTTCCTTGTTATGTCAGAAAAACAGGGCGGGATTCTGCGCCGAGGATGGACAACCCATAAAGCCGGAAGCGGTGCAGAGGGAATGGAAACAAATAATGTAATGGATTTCGTGGACAGCTTGAAGATAAATCATTTTGGAGACACCTATGTAATTGAGGTGCGAAATGACGTGAAATATGCCAGCTACGTAGAGTTTGGACATCGCCAGACACCAGGGAGGTATGTTCCGGCTATCGGGAAGTGTCTAAAAAAAGGCTGGGTGCCGGGACAGCTTATGCTCACATATTCCACAAATGAAATTCGCAAGGCAGCACCGGGAATCCTCGAGAAGAAACTGACGGCATGGTTGAATGAGGTGTTTGCATGATCAACGAAGTTTTAAAGGGCATTACAGATGCCTTATATGCCGCATTTGGCGATAACTATGAAATCCATACAGAAGCATCAATGCAGGACATGGAAGAGCCTGCATTTTTTGTGCGCTGCATCAATCCGGATGTGCCGCGAGGGCTTACCGGCCGCAGAAAAGCAACATTGCTTTTTATCGTGCAGTATTTTCCGGAAAGCGACGAGCCAAAGAAAGAGATCAATACCGTTTACGAACGGTTGAGCGAGTGCCTGGACCTTATAGAGGTAGAAGGTAAAATGGTGCGCGGTACGATCGAATGTAAGGACATATCGGACGATGTGATGTCGGCAACGGCAGAATATACGTTATTCCTGGGGCAGAGCCAGAAAGATGCGTATATGGAAGAATGCGAAGTGAAAGGAGAGGTAAACAGTGGCAGAAGCAGTTAATAAAGTTACTTATACCAAAGAGCAGATCATTGGTTCCAAAAAATATGCGGGCAGGGCGGATCTCCTGTCGGCATTACTGGAACCGGGAAAATCTTATACGCTTGAGGAAGTGGATAAGAAAATGGAAAAATACATGAAAGGAGCGGTGCGATAATGTACGGAGGTGGACAGTGGACAACCCAGAATAAGGTTTTGGGTGGTGCTTATATCAATTTTATTTCGGCGGCGCGCGTGACCACGAATCTGTCAGAGCGTGGCGTGGCATCCATGCCTCTTGAACTTGACTGGGGTGCGGATAACGTGATGATGGAGGTGGCGCAGGAAGATTTCATTAAGAATTCGCTTACGCTGTTCGGTTATGCCTATACAGATGATAAGATGCAGCCGTTGCGCGAACTGTTTACGCATGCGACAAAGGCTTATATCTATAAGCTGACATCGGGCGGCGCAAAGGCGGAAAACACCTATGCGACAGCGAAGTGCTGCGGAATCCGCGGCAATGATCTGAAGGTTGCTATTGCGGCGAATGTGGACGGAGATGGCTTTGACGTGAAGCTGTATCTGGATACGCAGCTTGTGGATTCCCAGACGGTAGCATCCGCGGCAGATCTGAAAGAAAATGCCTGGGTTACATGGAAAGAAACCGCACTTGAAGCAACGGCAGGCGTTCCGCTGGCAGGCGGTACGAATGGGACGGTCAATGGTGAGGTGCACCAGAAATACCTGGATCTCTTGGAATCATATACCGTGAATACGATCGGCGCGAGTGTGAGTGATGCTACCACGGCGAAACTGTACGCCGCATTTGCAAAGCGTATGAGGGACAAGGTCGGGGCGAAATTCCAGGCAGTCCTGTATAACTGCGCGGCGGATTATGAGGGCGTCATCAATGTGAAGAACAGCCCGGATGTGATTCCGTGGGTTGTGGGTCTGGAGGCGGCGTGCGGGGTTAATGCAACCTGTACCAACGCGATCTATGACGGGGAGCTTGAGATTGACACCGCCTATACGCAGACACAGCTTGAGAATGCTGTGAAAGCCGGTGAATTCGTCCTGCACAGCGTGGGAACGGAAGTGCGTGTCTTAGAGGATATCAATTCTCTTGTGACACTTACGGAGGATAAAAACGAACTCTTCCAGAGCAACCAGACGATCCGTGTGCTGGATCAGATCGCGATGGATATCGCATCGCTGTTCAACACGAAGTATCACGGCAAGGTTCAGAACAATGAATCTGGTCGTGTCAGCTTATGGAACGATATTGCATCGCATCATAAGCAGTTAGAGCAGCTTGGAGCAATCGAGAATTTTTCGGAGGATGATGTTGTGGTCTCCGCCGGAAGCGAGAAGCGCGGCGTATATGTGGAAGATAAGGTGACGATCGTCAATGCAATGTCACAGTTGTATATGACGGTCGTGATTGAGTAGGAGGTAAAGAGATGTTTAACGCTTATATGAATGAACAGGATGTGCCGTCTGCAAAAGAGGCGGAAGCTTTTGTCACGGTTGGCGAACAGCGGTATAATCTGCTGAACGCAAAGAATTTTGAGGGCAAGGCAAACATCAGCACCAAGGAGATCCCGGTGCTGGGAAAGATCATCTCCGGCAGGAAGCCGACCGGAATGGTCGTGCAGGCAAAAATGACGGTCTACAAATGCTCGGAGATGTTTGACCGGATCGTAACAGAGTACAAAAATACCGGTCATCTGCCGGTGTTTGAATTGCAGACAACAAACAATGATGCGGCTACCTGCATGGGGCGCAGTACAAAGGTTTATCACAACTGCGTGATCGACGGAGATGTGCTGCTGTCAATGTTTGATGCCGAGGGTGGATTTGTCGAGCAGGAGATCAATTTCTATGCTGCGGATTATTCCAGCCCGGAATCCTACAAGGAGCCGTCCTACCTGTAACAAGTCAACGGCGGCGGGAGACTGCCGCCAATTAAGAGATTGAGGAGAAAAAACATATGGGAAATTTAAAAGCATTTTTGAAACAGAATAAGAAAGCCAAAAAGACAACGCAGTTTGCTGCCACAAAGTCACTGTGTGATGAGAACGGTGATCCGTTACTCTGGACGATCAGACCTCTGTCCACAAAAGAATCTGCGGCAATCCGGGATGAATGTACGATTGAGGTGCCGGTAACCGGCAAGCCTGGACTGTATCGGCAGAAGGTTAATACGGATGAGCTTCTGAGAAAAATGATTTGCGCCGCGGTTGTGGAGCCGGATCTGCACAATGCAGAACTGCAGGATTCCTATGGCGTTATGAGCGCAGAGGCATTGATTGTGGAAATGGTCGACAACCCGGAAGAGTTCGGTGAGCTTGCCACATTCGTGCAGGAATACAGCGGCATCGATGAGACACTGCAGGAGAAGGTTGACGAGGCAAAAAACTAATCAATGGCGGCGACGGTGAAGCGGCATATGCGCATTATTGCTTGCAGAAGTTTCACTGGCTGCCGTCATTCTTTTCTGAATTGGATCGGAATGAGAAAGCTTTTGTGATTGCGTCCATTGATCTTCGGGTCGAGGAAGAAAAGCGCAAGGCAAAAGAAATCCAGAAGTAGGAGGTGAGAGGATGTCAAGTATTCAGACTGCGATAGAGTTGTCGGACCGTATGTCTGCGCCGCTCTACAATATCTGCACGGCGGTGAATATGGTGATAAGCAATTTTGAAGCGCTGGAATATGCGTCAAGCACCGCGATTGATACGTCGTCGATGGAAGAGGCGCGGCAGCTGCTTGCCGATAGTATGGTGGGTTTACAGGACATCACAAGCGCTACGGAGAGCGCACGCCGGAAACAGGAGGAATACAACCAGAAGATACAGGCTGGATCACAGCATACGGATGTTCTCGTGAATAAGGTGAAATCACTTGTCGGAGCGTATGTTGGCATTTCTACGGTAAAAAACGCACTGGATCTGTCGGATGAGCTCACGCAGACCACGGCGCGCCTTGATATGATGGTGTCGCAGTATAATGCTTTGAATGGGACAATGCAGACGACAGATGAACTCTCGCAGATGATCTTCCTGTCGGCGCAGAATTCCAGGGCGTCTTATATGGATACAGCCGCATCGGTGGCGAAACTCGGAAATAATGCCCGGGATGCTTTTGCATCGACTGGCGAGATTGTGCAGTTCGCGGAGCTGGTAAATAAACAGTTTACGATAGCCGGGGCATCGGCAACAGAATCGTCCAATGCATTTTTGCAGTTGACACAGGCGTTGGGGTCTGGCGTGCTCCGTGGCGATGAACTGAACAGTATTTTCGAGCAGGCACCGAACTTGATCCAGACTGTGGCTGATTACATGGATGTTCCAATCGGTAAGATCCGGGAAATGGCATCAGATGGACAGATCACCGCGGATATTGTAAAGAATGCAATGTTTGCGGCGGCAGATGATATAGATGCAAAGTTCAACTCCATGCCAATGACCTGGGGACAGCTATGGACATATTACTCCAATCAGGCACTTATGACATTTCAACCGGTGCTACAGCGGCTGAATGAGATGGCAAACGATCAGCATATGCAAACGGCATTGACCGGAATTATGAATGCCCTGTCCGGGGCGGCAACGATCGCTTTGAATGTGATCGATGTAATGGTAACGGGCGGGGCGTTTATCGTGGACAACTGGTCAATGATCGCACCGGTTATAGGCGGAGTGGCGGCGGCACTGGCGGCGTATGCAACATATTTAGGGGTTGTAAAAACGGTAGAGGCAGTCAGTACAGGAATAAAAGTTGCCCTGTGTTTGGCATCATACGCGCATGCAGCTTTTACGAAAAAGGAAGCATCAGAAACTGCTATAGCTACAGCAACCCAATATGGGTTTAATACGGCGTTATTGGCGTGTCCGCTTACATGGATTGTGGCAGCTATTATTATTGTTATAGCTGCGATATATTTAATTGTTGCAGCAATTAACAAAACACAACATACCGCCTATAGTGCGACCGGGGTTGTAGCTGGAATATTTGCCACACTGGGAGCACATATAATTAACACGTTTGTTGTTCCGGCATGGAATGGGTTTGCCACGCTGGCGAATTTTTTCGGGAATGTATTTAATAATCCTGTCGCGGCAGTAGAGGTAATGTTTTATGATCTGTGTCTTACAGTCCTTGGATATATCTCGAATCTTGCGAGTGCGATACAGACACTTTTGAACAAAATACCGGGAGTTGAAGTCGATATTACCAGCGGTTTAGATGGATTCTACTCAAAGTTGGAAGAGGCACAGCAGGCGGTCAAGGATAAGTCAGGCTGGGTTGAGCAGGTCGGCAAGATGGATTATGTCGATTATCAGACTGCATACAACAAGGGATATGATTTCGGACAGGGTGTAGAGAACAAAGTTTCTGATTTCTTTGGTGGTATTAAGGATCTTGGAAACAGCGGAGACACCGGAGCGTTAGGTAGCTATGGAGCCGCATCTGATATGGCTGCGAATGTTGCCAACATAGCAGGTGATACATCGAGCATCTCGGATTCGTTGGATGTGTCGGAAGAGGATCTGAAGTATCTGCGAGACATTGCAGAGCAGGAAGCAATCAACCGTTTTACGACGGCGGAGATCAAGGTGGATATGTTCGGAATGAGCAATACTGTGCATAATACCAATGATCTGGACGGTATTGTGGATGGACTGACTACTCGGGTACTGGAGGCGATGGAAATAGTCCGGGATGGAGCCTAAATATCGACAAACGCAGAAGGGAGGTGTATAATAATTTCACAAATTATTAGGGAGGAACTATTATGGGGTTATTTGGTAAGAAAGATCAAGCTAAGGAATATACAGATATCGTGCATGTTGTAGGGTTGCCAATCCCAGAAAATTGTAAATGCAAAGTTATGCTTAAAACTCAGGAAATGGTGATTTCCGGGGCTGGGACAGAAATGACATTATTGTATGAGAGAATACATAATGTTGATTTTCAGATGGATATTGATGAAAGCATATATCAGAAAAGCAGTTTGGCGAAAGGAATTGTTGGAGCAGCAACTTTTGGAGTGGCAGGAGCGGTGCTTGGTTCTGCACCAAAGACAAAAACAAAACGTGAGGTAAAATGCTATGCAATTGTGACATATCAAAATGCAGATGGTGAAGCACAGACGTTTGTTTTAAGAGATGAATATCCTAATACTCAAAAATGTGCAAAGCTGATAGAGCAATTAAAACCCAAAATTACAGCTAGGATGAATAGAGTGGAATTATAAAGATAGAGAATCCCCGCTTACATGACGTAGGCGGGGGTTCTTTATAAAAATAGTAAATTATGGAAATACTATTGACTCTGTAAACAATATGTAATACAATTTGTTTACAGAGAAAGGAGGTGGGAAAAATGGGAGTGGTAAAAAGTTTTAGAATGAACGATAGAATAGAAAATATGTTCAACTCTATCAAAAAGATTAATACAGGTTCAGATACAGAAATCTTAAATAGCAGTATCGAAATGCGATTTGAGAGTTATTCAGAAATTTATAATCCTCATTTTAGGGAAAAGGTAATGAAATTCCTTAAAGAAGATAAAGAGTTATTTATGAAACTGTGTGATATTTTGGAGCCAATGTCATATGCGGACGGTTATTTTTTAGAAGAAGAAGTAAGAAGATTCATGTCAACTGCTGAAGCAGATAGTTTTTTTGATGCTATTGATGATTATGAATTGCAAAGTGGAGATTTTCAGAAATACGGAAAGATAAGTAGTATGTTGACAAAAAATAATCAGTGCACAGAAGAAGATCTGCAAAGACTTGCACAAAATATGGATTTGTATTATGAACAAAAAAAATAGAAGTTGCGCCCCGACCAAAGTTTGCAACTTCTATAACAAATCGGAAATGAGTGCAAGCACTATTCCTTTGTGCATTGTAACTTATTTCCTTTTGAAAGTCAATTTTGAAGAAAGGAAAAGTTAATAATGAATGGTTTAACAGTAATTGAAAATGAGTTAGTGCCGGTATACGAGACAAGCACCGGGGAAAAGGTAGTGTATGGTTCGGAACTTCATGAAGTTCTTGGAGTAAAGAGCAAATTTGCAGACTGGATTAAAAACCGCTTGAATGATTGCGAAGCTGTTGAATATGAGGACTTTGAGGCGTTTTCTAAAAATTTAGAAAACGGTGGGCGTACAAAAGAATACATTCTCAGACTTGATACCGCCAAGGAAATGGCGATGCTTGAGCGTAACGAAAAAGGTAAACAGGTGCGCAGATATTTCATCCAGGTAGAGAAGAAGTTCAAGGCAGGCAAGACAAGCAAAAAGGTGCAGAGTGTGAAGAAAGAGAAACTTCCATCCGTAAATATGATGGTGAAGAACATCAAGGAAGCCTTGCACGATGCCGGAGTGGATTCCAAGTACATAGCTGCTGAAGTGGTAAGGATCTATTCCGATTCTGGTTATCCGGTCAATGCCCCGTTAATCTCTGATACGCCAAAGCTGTGGGACTGCACGACCATTGCCAAAGAAATCGGTATCTATTCGGAATCCGGCAGACCGCATGACAAGGCGGTGAGCGCGATCATCCAGAAGCTTGACATCTTCACGGATGAAGTCGTGAGGACGGCATACAGCCGGAACGGACACGACGGTGTTACGGTTCAGTATAAGGACAGCGTTTTCCAGAAAGTAGTGGAATGGTTGCAGGAGAATGGTTATCCGACAGTCATCGAACTGAAACTTGCAAACGGCAATGTGAATAAGTGCCGGGTAGTGTATGGGGAGGTGGCTTAGCATGGATGAGAAGTTGGATGAAATGACAAAAAACTTTTTGCATGAGCTTGATGGAATGTCACCAGAGAAGATAGAGCAGTTAAGAACAGAGTGGGTGAAGGAAATTGCCAATAGAAAGGCAGAATTAAAAAGTTTTGAAGGCGTTACAGACTATGTTAATGCTGTGTGTGATGTGGCAATTAGCAGAGCGAAGAAGAGACTGGCTGTTGCATAGGAGGAGCTTTATGGATAATGGGGAAGTATTTATGAAGCTGATGCATTTAGCAACTCAAAATCAAATTGCAGTGAAGTTTGTACCGTTCACAGTGTCATATGCTCGTCTTAAAGGAAACCCACAGGGGATGAGAATGGGAATTTCTCAAAATCTCCAAACTATCGAGGAAGTCAATTACAATTTGGCACATGAACTGGCGCACGCATATCTGCACTACGACAAAGGCGACACTATCAATAGTGGGATGCATGAGCAATATGAAGAGCAGGCAGACAGAGCGGCAAAAATGCTGTTGGATGCAATAGGAGCATAAGGTAATTAGAGAGCTTGGAAACAGGCTCTCTTTTTATATATTATTTTAATAGGAAAGGAGGAATGACCGTGGCATACAGATTGTATATGGATGGCATTTTATTTCCCGTTACGCCGTCCAAGATCACCATGAAAATTAACGGCAAAAATGAAACGGTCACACTGATCAATGAGGGGGAAGCCAATATTTTAAAAAGCCCCGGGCTGACGGACGTGGATTTTGAGCTGCTGCTTCCGGCGGTGCAGTACCCGTTTGCGGTATACCCGAGCGGATTCCGTCCGGCAAAATACTATCTGGACAAGCTGGAAGCGTTGATGAGCGCCAAGAGTGCATTTCAGTATGTGGTCACGCGAACGGATGGAACGAATCAGCGTTTGTTTGATACCAGCATGAAGGTATCGATTGAAAGCTACGACATCGTGGAGGACGCGGGGGAAGGGCTGGATGTAACGGTAAAAGTAAAGCTCCGGCAGTACCGGGAATTCACAACCAAGGCGTGTACGATTGACATTTCGCTTCCGAAGCCGAGAGCTGCAATGCAGGCAGCAAGAGCGGCATCATCCAACGCGCCGTCCGGCGGGTCTTACACGGTGAAAAAGGGGGATTGCCTGTGGAAGATTGCAAAGCAGTATTATGGGAACGGAAGCAAGTGGGGAACGATTTACAATGCCAATAAGTCGGTGATCGGCGGGAATCCGAATCTGATCTATCCGGGGCAGGTACTTGCCATTCCGGCGGCGTAGGAGGGACATATGTACGAGTTATTGATACAGCATGATAGCACGGCGTATATGCCGCCTGTGAAAGAAGAAGTGAAGGTTACGACGGAGCGGCAGATCAGCCCCGGAGTGCTCGAATTCAGCTTTGTGGACACTGGAATCAATATTGGAAATGGTGATCCGGTTCGGTTCAAGGATGCAGATGGAAAAGAAGTGTTCTATGGATTCATTTTTCGCATGAAACGCGATCGCAGTAACATTGTGACGATTACGGCATATGACCAGATACGGTATCTGAAGAATAAGGATACGCTCGTATATGAGAATAAGACGGCGGATGGTGTGGTGGCGCTGATCGGTGAGAAGTATGGATTTAACATCGGTACACTTGCCAATACGGTGTGGGTGATCGCGTCGCGGGTGGAAGATAATGTGTCGCTGCTTGATATGATCAGTAATGCCCTGGATCAGACGTTGCAGAATACGGGGGACTTGTACATCCTGCATGACGATTTTGGAAAGCTGAATTTGTCTTTCCTCGGTGATATGTATGTGCCGATCATGATCGATGCGGAAACTGGCCAGAATTATGACTATGAGTCTTCCATCGATGAAAATACCTATAACCGGATCAAACTGGTTTATGACAATGAGGATGCCGGGAAGCGGGAGGTTTATATCGCACAGGATTCATCCAATATCAACAGGTGGGGGATTTTACAGTATTTTGATGCGCTGCAAAAGGGAGAAAACGGACAGGCAAAGGCGGACGCGTTATTACAGCTTTACAATAAGGAGACGCGGACGCTGACAATCAAGGATGCCGCCGGAGACTCCCGGGTGCGCGGTGGATCGCTCGTTGTGGTGCAGCTTGATCTCGGCGACGTGAAGATTCAGAATCTCATGTTGGTGGAAAAATGCGTTCACAAGTACGGCGAGAGCAAACACACAATGGATTTGACAGTATCGGGAGGTGATTTTAGTGCATGACGCAAATGATTTTGTCCGGGCGGTGCAGCAGGTATCGACGAATGCGAATGATGCCGGATATCCGGCTACGGTGATGTCCGGGACGGTAACATCCGCCAGCCCTTTAAAAATCAAAATCGAACAGAGATTTGAGATCAGCGGAAGCATGTTGATTCTGCCGGAACATTTGAAAGAGCGTGAAATCAAGGTGACAGTAAAGCCGACACATACCGAGGACGGCGGTACGCCGGAGCATAACCATGAATATGGCGGCGAATTAACGGTGACGGTACATAGCGGTCTGAGCGTTGGTGACAGCGTGCAGGTGGTCCGGCAGCAGGGCGGGCAGAAATATCTTGTAATCGGGAAGGTGGTGTAAGCATGATACCGGTATCAAACCAGTTGAAAAACGTCGAAGTGGTAGAACAGCCGTCCCTCTGTCCGAGAATGATCGTGGAAAGTGAACGGATCATAGGGCAGTGCGATGATGTCGAAGCGATTAAGCAGGCGATCTATAACATTCTGAATACCGAGCGGTATCAGTATATTATTTTTTCGTGGGACTATGGTGTGGAACTTAAGGATCTGTTCGGAAAACCAATCGATTATGTTATGCCGGAGGTAGAGCGGCGCATCACGGAGGCTCTGGTGCAGGATGACAGGATTGATTCATGCGACAGTTTTGAGTTTGAGAAAAAAGGAAGAAAATTGCTGGTTACGTTCGTTGCTCATACGAAATTTGGAAGCGTTCCGGCACAGAAGGAGGTGGATGTATAAGTGTACGAGGAGCAGACGTTTGATGCAATTATGCAGAGGATGCTTGAGCGCATTCCGGATACGCTGGATAAGAGAGAAAGCAGTCCTGTATATATGGCGCTTGCACCGGCGGCGGTCGAATTGGCATCGCTGTATGTTGGATTTGATTGCATGCTGGCGGAGACATTCGGCGATACAGCATCGCGGGAGTACCTGATCCGGTTATGTGCGGATAGGGGTATCACACCTAAGACAGCTACGTATGCGGTACTGGAATTAGAGTCGGATGTGGAGGTACCGGTCGGAACACGGTTTACCGGCGGGGATCACATTTATAAGGTAACTGCAAGCGGACAGGTAACCTGTGAGCAGCCGGGGGCTGCCGGGAACGAATACCTGGGGGATGTTATCCCGGTGGAGTATGTGATGGGGCTCACGACGGCAAAACTTACGCGTGTGTTGATCTACGGAGAGGACGACGAGGATACCGAAACTCTTAGATTGCGGTATCAGGAATCTTTCAATGAACGGGCTTTTGCCGGGAATGCAAAGGACTATCATGACAAAACACTGGGAATAGCAGGAGTTGGCGCTGTTAAAGTGATCCGGGCATGGAATGGTCCGGGAACGGTCAAACTTGTGATTTTAGACAGTGTTTTCGGAAAGGCAACGGATGTATTGATTCAGACGGTGCAGAAAGAATTTGACCCGAATAAAGACGGGCATGGCGATGGCCTTGCACCGATCGGGCACGCGGTGACAGTTGACACCGCATCCGAAGTCACTGTTAATATTGCGGCGACGATAACCTATGATAACGGGTATGACCTTAATACCTGCAAGACCCAGATCGAGACAGCCATAGAGGAGTATTTTGCCGGACTTAGAAAGAACTGGGAAAATCAGTCAAAACTGGTTGTGCGGATTGCGTCTATTGATGCAGCGATCATGGGAGTGAAAGGCGTGGTAGATGTGACCGGTACAACGCTTAACGGCGGGGGAAACGTCGAGTTAACAGAATATGAGATCCCGGTGCTGGGGGTGGTTACTTATGGCTGATCGTTATATCAATCTTAAGGAACTGCTCCCTTTGTATTTGCAGGCGTATAAGGAACTTGCCGCACCTATGGATGCGGAAACACCGGAGTTCCAGATAATTGAGGCGGAACATAACAGGATCATTGCCAACCGTTATATCGTGACCTGCGATGAGGAGGGCATTGTTCGATATGAGCAACTCATGGGAATCCAGCCCAAGGCAGATGATACGTTGGAAGACCGGATTTTCAGATGCATAACAAAGTGGAATGTGTGTCTGCCGTACAATTATGCTTTCCTCGATCAAAAGTTAAGGGAACTATGTGGAGCTGAATATACGTTGGATCTGGACATTGCTGGCCAGACCGTAACAGTTAAAGTGGGACTTGCGCAGAAGAATCAGTATGATGTGGTCGCGGAAATGCTGGAAGAGATAGTTCCATGCAACTTACAGTTGAATCTTTCTTTACTGTACAATCAGTACCAGGCGCTTAAACCATATCCACATATTATTCTGGCGCAGTTTACACATTGGGAATTGCGGAATTTGAGCATCCCCCGGAATTTAAGTGCTGCGGTAGAGAATATAGCGGCGTATACAGTGGATGATCTGGCACGCTTCACAGTGGAAGAGGTTGCGGATATAGGAATCAGAAAGAAGGTATGAGATGAAACTTACGGATTTATTCAAATTCAAGCTGTTTGAACGAAAAGACGTTGCAGATCTGGCGGTGGTCAATGAGAACTTCCAGACGGCGGAGAGCGAGATTGACAAGCGGCTGCTCAAAACTGCGGTGCAGAACACGAACACAGTCACAGAAGCGGGATATGCACTGGATGCCAGACAGGCGAATCCGAATGTTAAGGGATCGCTGGCTGAACTGATTGCGGCGTTGAGCGAAATGTTGACAAGTCATAAAAGCTCTGGCGATCATGATAGCAGATATTATACAAAAACAGATATGAATACGATGCTTGCCAGAAAAGCTGATAGCGAGCACAACCATGACAAGGTGTATTATACAAAAGCATTTGTTGATGGTCTGCTTGCGTTGAAAGCAGACCTTACACATTATCACGATAACAGGTACTATACTGAAGCGGAGACGGATGCAAGAATGGCAAAGGCAGCTCGATATGTGGGCTTATATGAACAGGAGATTACGTTGGCAGCGGGCGGGGAATTTTACCAGGCAATTCCAAGTACGTATCAGAATGGGGGATATATTTATTTTATAAACTGCTCGGGTAACTCGTTGAATTTCACGGCCAACATGGAAGGATATAATATGGCTGTGAAGAATAGGGGCGCAAGTACGCTGGCAACTCGAGTGCAGGTGTATTTTTTTAGCATTGGCGTATAAATCAAGAAGAAAGGGAAAAAGTATATGAAGTTGAAAACCTCAAAAGACACTTACGAAATTGTAAGTGCAAACCATGAAAACGGAAAATTGAATATTGTATTTGAAAACCAGTCCTGCGAATCTTTGCAGGATATTTTTTCGGTCAAAAATGATCTGGCACGGCTGGAGATTTATGATCATGATGAGCGGACCAGCATTATCACTGAGTATGTGGTGCTTGAACGTGTGGTGCTTGAGGATAATCATGCGACGGTAGTTCTCGGAAGAGAAAGTGACGACTATTCGCAGCGCGTCACGGATCTGGCATCAAAACTTGCGGAGGCATCGGCAACCGCATCGGAGATGGCGGAAACAGTTACCGCGACAAATAAGACGGTTGATGGAAATACAACCGATATTCAGAAGCTTGCTGCCGATATGGATTATCTGGCTATGCAGATGGAGGTGACATTGGATGAGTAAACATTATGAAAAGGTAAAAGGGTATTATGACAAGAAACTTTGGAGCAAAACCCGTGTGTACAATGCGGTAGGAAAGTGGATCACAGCCGGGGAATATGAGGAGATCACCGGGGAGACATATGAGGAACCGGCGAAGAAAAGTGCCGAGGAAGATACAACTATGATGTAGGAGGAGAATCATGAAACAGACGGAGAATTATGGCTTTAACGTACCGGAGGAACATGAATTTTATGATGTTGCAGTGCAGAACGAGAACTGGGAGAAGTTAGATGCGGCTTTAACACAAATCGAGAGCCGGCTGCAGGAAATTGCAGAAGCAAAACAGTAACAGAACCATAGTCATAGCGCCGAACAATTGATCTTTTTGATCGAACGTCCGGCGCTATTCAGTTGGCACAAACCTGCATAAGCAGTGTTTTATACTTATTATAAGGAAAGAGAGGATAAGGATATGGAAAAACTTTTTAATCACACAAGCATTTTTGTAGGAATCGTCGGCGGGATTATCGCCGGCTGGCTCGGCGGCTGGGATATGCTGCTTAAGACGATCGTGTTTCTGGCGGTGGCAGATTATGTGACCGGAGTTATCAAGGGCATTTATACCAAGACACTGAGTTCAGAGACGGGCTTCAAGGGGCTTCTGAAAAAGATTGTGATGTTCATCGTGATCGCAGTAGCATATTCGATTCAGAAACTGTTGAATGATGCGATCGCGCTACGGGAGATCGTGATTATGTTTTACATCTGCAACGAGGCACTTAGCCTGCTGGAGAACGCAGCAATGTTTATTCCGATCCCAGACAAGCTTAAGGACGTGCTGTTGCAGCTGAGAGACAAGGAGGTAGAGGACAATGGCAAATAAGAGAATTGGACAGGCAGGACTTGCCCTTATCAAGCAGCACGAGGGATGCAGACTGGCAGCATACCGGTGCGCCGCCGGTGTATGGACCATCGGGTACGGTCACACGGCTGGCGTACATAGTGGCATGACGATCACACAGGCGCAGGCAGATGCTTACCTGCAGCAGGACATTGCAAAGTTTGAGGGATATGTCAACAATCCCGCATACGTTCCGATCACGGAGCAGCTCAACCAGAATCAGTTTGATGCGCTGGTCAGCTTTGCCTTTAACTTGGGCGCTGGAAACCTCCGGAAGCTTTGCAAGGGCAGAATAGCGGTGCAGATCGCACAGGCAATGACACAGTATTGCAAAGCCAACGGCAAGGTGCTAGCAGGATTAAAGCGGCGCCGGGCGGCAGAGCAGGCATTGTTTAACAAGCCGGTAAGCGCGGCACCGGCACAGAATACGGAAAGCGAGGATTACAACATGAAGACGATCAAAAAGGGTAGCAAGGGCAACGCAGTAAAGGTATGGCAGATCATCATCGGTGTGACGCCGGATGGAAAATTTGGTAGTGGCACGGAATCGACAACCAGGGACTGGCAGGAAAGCCACGGGCTGACGGTGGATGGAACTGTCGGACCGATGAGCTGGAAAGCGGGACTGGAAGCACTGTAAGAGTATGACAGGCGGGAGAAATCCTGCAATTATGTTATTTCGCAAAAAAACAGTTGGCATAGGTTACACCCTATGTCATTATATATACATAAGGAGTGAGATTATGATTAGTATAGAAAAAGCATATAGAATTGCGAATAGTTTTTTTGTGGAGAATGATTATGTGGGAGTTTATGAAGTAAGAGAAAATGAAGATAGTTGGTTATTTGTCCCGCAATGCAAGTCCGCTTGTTATGGGGTCGCTAATGTGTGTGTTCCAAAGAATGGAGACGAACCTTATGTATTCAGTACTACAGATACAGATGGAGCAGTTATGTGGGAAAGAGGGAAAGAGGTTTCTATAATAAAGAAATAGTACAACCGGATATATTGGAATATTTGATGTTAATCAAGGGATACCCCAGCCATTCGGCTGGGGTTACTTTATATTCCCATCGGAACCCCAATCATCGCCGTAGAATCCGGCTACGTAGAAGCGATCGGTTGGAACCAGTACGGCGGATGGCGCATCGGCATCCGCAGCTTTGACGGGAAGCGCTACTATTATTATGCGCATCTGCGCCAGAACTATCCGTACCGGGAACAGTTGAAGGAGGGCGATGTCGTGACGGCAGGGGATGTGATCGGCTATATGGGGCATACCGGGTACAGCACGAAGGAAAATGTCAACAACATAGACACGGTTCATCTGCATTTCGGGCTGCAGCTGATCTTTGACGAGTCGCAGAAAGAGGGAAACAACGAGATCTGGGTGGACTGTTATAATCTGACGCGCTTTTTGTATAAGAACCGTTCCGCGGTGCAGAAAGTGGGGGAAAGCAGGGAGTGGAAGAGGACGCTGCAGATGACGGATCCGGCGGTTGTAAAATATCAGAAAACCGTAAAAAAACAGTGAAAAAATATTGACAATAGAAGCGGGAGGGTGGAAAATTTTGATATACGGATAGGGAGGAGGAGTGTCTGTGATAGAACGTCGATGGATTCAAAAAGGGTATCGGATTTTTTTTGCTATTGCACTTCTTATCTGTGTGGGAGGCATTCCGGCATATGCAGAAGAACTGGTACCGGACGCTGGGGAAATCACCGGCAGGGTATTATTTATCAGTTCTTATTCCTATGCATGGGAGACGGTTCCGGAGCAGATTTGCGGAATAAAAGAAGCGTTGGGCGACGGTGTACAGCTGGATTATCAGTTTATGGATACCAAAAATGTCGAGACGGCGGAGAGTGAACAGCTTTTTTACCAGACGCTTGCATACTATCTGAAGATGGTTCCGGCGTATGATGTTGTGATTGTAGGGGATGATGCGGCGTTTCAGTTTGCAATGACGTATCGGGATGAGCTGTTTGCGCAGACGCCGGTTGTTTTTGAGGGAGTCAATGACGGGGAACTGGCGAAGAAGGCGGCAGCAGACCCGCTTGTGACGGGCGTGGTTGAGACGCTCTCTTATGAGAATACGATCACGCTGGCAAAGAAGCTGTATCCGGATGCAAGACAGGTGGTAGGAATACTGGATGATACGGTGACCGGAGAGGGCGAACGCAAGGAATTCCAGTATTACGATACTGTTTTTCCAGAGTTGGACTTTGTAGAGATCGACGCTTCAAAGCTCTCCCAGGAAGAATTAAAAAGACAGGTTGCTGCGCTGGGGGAGGAGAGCATTCTGGTCTATATTATGTGCAGCAGGGATGGCGACGGGAATGTGTACGCGGCGGCGGAAGCGATCCAGATGCTGAGTGATGTGGCGCAGATTCCGATGTTTTCAATTGTCTCGCACGGTATGGGAAAAGGATTTTTAGGCGGCGAGATTGTCTCGCAGGAACAGATGGGAAAAAGGGCAGGAGAAATGGCGGTGCAGATACTGGAGGGCACGGATTGTGCAGGGATCTCCATTGTGATGGAGCCGCCGAAGGTATATTGCTTTGATGAAAATGTGATGCGCAGGTTTGGAATCAGTGCATCAAAGCTTCCCGGGGATGCAGTCATCATCAATCACAGGGAGACCTTCTGGGAAAAGAACCGGGATACGATCAGGGCAACGCTGGTGATTGCTGCCGTGGCGTTGGCAATGGTGGCATGGCTGGCGGTGGACAATATGCGCCGACGCAAAATGAACGAAGTGATTACCAGGGCAAACGAAAAACTGTCTTACAGTGCACATTATGATGTACTGACACACCTTAAGAACCGTAGTGTCTTTATGGAAGATATCAGGCAGCGGATTGTCTCCGGGGAAGAATTTACGGTTTTTATGTATGATCTGGATAATTTTAAGCGGGTGAACGACACCTACGGACACAATACAGGGGACGAGGTGCTGCGCGAAGTGGCACTTCGGTCGCTGGCGGTGGAGGATGGCCATTTCACACCGTACCGCCTGGCAGGAGATGAGTTTGTAGCACTGATCGACTGCGGCGATTACAGGGTCATAGAGCGATATGCATCTGGTTTGATGGAACGTCTGCAAAAGCCGTGCAGAATGGGAGAGGCGGACGAGACACTGGGAGTCAGTCTCGGAATCGCGGTGTGGCCGGAACACGGAGCGGATGCAACGGAACTTCTGGCAGCGGCGGATGCTGCGATGTATACAGTGAAGAAAAACGGAAAAAATGGATATGCATTTTATAAGGAGCCATGTGCACCATAGGAAACGGTGCACATGGCTCCTTTTTAAGAGTAGAAATACGACTTATTTTTTCATGCCGGCGCGTTTTCTTAAGGTTGGATCAAGAATACGCTTGCGGATACGAAGACTCTCCGGTGTAACCTCCAGGAGCTCGTCGACATCGATGAAATCGAGTGCCTGCTCCAGACTTAAAATCTTAGGCGGAACCAGAGTCAGTGCCTCGTCCGCAGAAGAGGAACGCGTGTTGGTCAGGTGCTTTTTCTTGCAGACATTCAATTCGATATCCTCGGCTCTGGAAGATGAACCAATGACCATGCCGGCGTATACCTTTTCGCCAGGTCCAATAAAGAGCGTACCGCGATCCTGTGCGGAAAACAGACCGTAGGTTACGGACTCACCGGTCTCAAATGCGATCAGGGAACCGAGCTTGCGGTAAGCGATCTCGCCCTTGTACGGTGCATAGCCGTTGAAAATGGTGTTGATGATACCGTTACCCTTGGTATCCGTCATAAATTCACCACGGTAACCGATCAGGCCGCGGGACGGGATGTTGAACTCCAGACGTGTGTAACCGCCGGTAATCGGTTTCATGTTCAGCATTTCGCCCTTGCGCTGGCTTAACTTTTCGATGACGGCACCGGTAAATTCATCCGGTACATCGACATAAGCAAGCTCCATCGGCTCTAACTTCTTGCCGTTCTCATCCGTGTGGTAGAGAACTTCAGCTTTGCTGACGGCAAACTCATAACCCTCGCGGCGCATGTTCTCAATCAGTACGGACAGATGAAGCTCACCGCGGCCGGATACTTTGTAGGAATCCGGGCTGTCCGTTTCCTCGACACGCAGAGAAACATCGGTGTTTAATTCGCGGAACAGACGGTCTCTTAAATGACGGGAGGTAACGAATTTACCCTCCTGTCCGGCGAGCGGGCTGTCATTTACGATGAAATTCATGGACAGTGTCGGCTCGGAAATTTTCTGGAACGGAATGGCAACCGGATTCTCAGGTGCGCAGATGGTATCACCGATATGGATATCTGCAATACCGGAAATAGCTACGATGGAACCGATCTTTGCCTCTGTGACATCCACCTTGTTCAGACCGTCAAACTCGTAAAGCTTGCTGATGCGGACGCGTTTCTGCTTGTCAGGCTCGTGGTGGTTGACAACAACCGCCTCCTGATTGACTTTTAAGCAGCCGTTGTCGACCTTTCCGATACCGATACGTCCGACATATTCGTTGTAATCGATGGTGCTGATCAATACCTGGGTGTTGGCGTCCGGATCGCCCTCCGGTGCAGGGATATAGTCAAGGATCGTGTCGAACAGCGGAGTCATATCCTTTTTGTTGTTCACCAGATCGTCAAGCTCGCGGACTGCGTAGCCGTCTCTTGCAGAAGCAAAAAGGAACGGGCAGTCAAGCTGCTCCTCGGAAGCGTCCAGATCCATGAAAAGCTCAAGCACTTCGTCCACAACCTCGTTCGGACGTGCCTCCGGACGGTCGACTTTGTTGAGACACACGATAACCGGAAGAGAAAGCTCGAGCGCTTTCATCAGAACGAACTTGGTCTGCGGCATAACGCCCTCGAAAGCGTCAACGACCAGCACAACGCCGTTTACCATCTTAAGGACACGCTCAACCTCGCCGCCGAAATCAGCGTGGCCAGGGGTGTCGATGACGTTGATCTTAGTTCCTTTATAAGTAATCGCTGTATTTTTGGAAAGAATCGTGATACCACGCTCTCTCTCAATATCATTAGAGTCCATGACACGCTCCTGAACCTCCTGGTTCTCACGGAACACGCCGCTCTGTTTTAACAATTCATCGACCAGAGTGGTCTTGCCGTGATCGACATGGGCGATAATTGCAATGTTACGGACATCTTCACGTTTCATTTTCATATACAAAATCTCTCTTTCCTGTGTGAAACCTAGTCTAAAAAAGTAACCAATCTATTTTATCATATTTTCGGAGATGCGCAAGTGGTACTTGCGACAAAATCCGCCATTTCATTCCCTTTGTTATCGACATGTTGCATGAAAATTCTGGCACCGGACGTGATAAAAATAATGTGTCAGGCAGATCATACCAGCAGAACGGAACGAAAAAGAAGAACAACGCAAAAAAGAGTATGGTCGTAAGAAGGGAGAAAGATTCATGGCAGATAAAATTTTTGAAAACAACCAGGTGTCAATTATGGGAGAGATTGTATCCGATTTCCGGTTCAGTCACGAAGTGTACGGAGAGGGATTTTATATGGTGGATGTGGCAGTGAACCGCCTGAGCAATTATCTGGATTACATTCCGCTAATGATATCCGAACGGTTGATTGACGTAAATGCAGATTACATAGGACAGATCATTTATGTGAACGGGCAGTTCCGTTCGTTTAACCGGCATGAGGAGAAAAAGAACCGCCTTGTCTTATCGGTGTTCGTGCGGGAACTGGAGTTTTTGGAGGAGCTGCAGGAGGATATGAAGAGCAACCAGATTTTTCTGGACGGATATATCTGTAAGGAACCGATTTACCGCAAGACGCCGCTGGGACGGGAGATTGCGGATCTTCTGATTGCGGTAAACCGTTCCTACGGAAAGTCAGACTATATACCGTGTATCTGCTGGGGGAGAAATGCGAGATTTGCTTCCGGCTTTGAAGTGGGAGGTCATGTGCAGGTGTGGGGCAGAATCCAGAGCAGGGAATATGTCAAAAAGATCTCGGAGTTAGAGACAGAAAAGCGGGTGGCATATGAGGTATCGGTGAGCAAGGTGGATTTTTTGGAGGAATAATCGAAAGTTCCGTTATTGACAACCGTTGTTGATAGTGCTATGTTAATTTTAACTATATGATACATATTTTGATAGAGGTTGCGTGCTTTAAGAGTAGTTTTCCGGATGTGACAGGCACAGGGGAAGGAAAGCAAAAGGAAAGCATGCCGAAAGAGCAAGGCACCTGCTGCCCTGGTTCTTGGGCATAAAGCTAAGAACTTTATGACTGTCATCTTTGCAGATGGGGCGCTATCGGTTCTGTATAATGGCATGCAGATATGCGGCAGAAGAATCAGACCGGCTCATCGAGCCGGCTTTTTTTTACTTTTTTATTCTGACTCTGATCTGACAGGGGCAAAATTGTACCATGGGCATATATTAACATAGGAGAAACGGAGGATTGGCATGGCGATATTCAAGGGCGCTGGTGTAGCGATTGTTACACCCATGAAGGAAAATGAAGAGGTAAATTACGACAAGTTGGAGGAACTGGTCGAATGGCAGATTGAGCAGGGAACGGATGCGATTGTGATTGTGGGAACGACCGGAGAGAGTTCGACGCTCACTACGGAGGAGCATTCCGATGTGATCCGGGCAGCAGTGCGTTTTGCAAAGCATCGTGTTCCGGTCATTGCCGGCACCGGTTCCAACTGCACCAGAGAGGCGATTCACCTTTCCGAAGAGGCGGAAAAGGCAGGAGCAGACGGACTTTTGGCTGTGACCCCGTACTACAACAAAGCGACACAGGGCGGATTAATCCGTTACTATACAGAGATTGCCGAGGCGGTAAAGCTTCCGATTATCATGTACAACGTTCCTGGACGTACCGGCTGCAATATTATGCCGGAGACCGCAGCCACACTCTTTAAGAACGTGGAGAACATTGTGGGTATCAAGGAGGCGACCGGCAGTCTGGCTCAGGCATCCAAGCTGATGTACTTAACGGACGGCAAGATTGATTTGTATTCCGGCGAGGACGGCATCGTGGTGCCTCTGATGGCAATCGGTGCAATTGGTGTGATTTCCGTGTGGTCGAATGTGGCGCCGGCGGATGTGCACGATATGTGCGCGGCTTTCTCCGCGGGGGATCTTTTGCGCGCGAGAGAACTGCAGTTAAAGGCACAGCCGCTTGTGGATGCGCTGTTTTCCGAGGTAAACCCAATTCCGGTGAAGAAAGCATTGAATCTGATGGGACTGGAAGTGGGACCGCTTCGTTCCCCGCTCACGGAGATGACACCGGAGAATGCCGCGAAGCTTGCAGAAGCGATGAAAAATTACGGAATAAAGTTAGCATAAAAGAACAGATGACTCCGGCGGAAGTGAGCCGTAAGGCCATCCGCCGGAGTATGTGTCTGCACCGCCGGCTGCATGCGGCACGCGGAGCGGGCAGTACAGAGAAGAGAGGATAACGTACGATGATTAAGGCAATCATGAATGGATGCAATGGTAAAATGGGACAGGTCATCTCCGCAATCTGCAAGGAGGATCCGCAGATTGAGATCGTGGCGGGAGTGGATCTCTATGACGGGATCAAAAATGACTATCCGGTATTCCCGAATATTTCCGTCTGCGATGTGAAGGCGGATGTCATCATCGATTTTTCCAATGCGAAGGCCGTGGACGATCTTCTGGTCTATAGTGTGGATAAAAAGATTCCGGTGGTTCTGTGCACGACGGGATTGTCGGAGGAACAGATGGAGCAGGTAAAGGCGGCATCGGAGCAGGTGGCAGTATTAAAGTCCGCGAATATGTCGCTGGGAATCAATCTGCTGATGCAGCTTTTAGCGCAGGCGGCAACGATTCTTGCGCCGGCAGGATTTGACATGGAGATCGTGGAAAAGCACCACAACCAGAAGCTGGATGCACCGAGCGGCACAGCGCTGGCGCTGGCGGACTCCATGAATGATGCGCTGGGACATGTCTATGAGTACAAATATGACAGAAGCAGCGAGCGCAAAAAGAGAGATCCGCACGAGATCGGAATCTCGGCAGTGCGCGGAGGCAGCATCGTCGGGGAGCATGAGGTCATCTTCGCGGGACTCGACGAGGTCATTGAGTTCAAGCATACCGCATATTCCCGCAGCGTCTTTGGAAAAGGGGCTGTGGAGGCGGCAAAGTTCCTCGCCGGGAAAAAGGCAGGATTTTATGATATGCAGGATGTGATCCGGGCAACGATGGAACAGGCAGACTGATTGGACAGGCAGACGGATAAGGCAGATTGAAAGCGGATACAGATGGATCGAATGGGAACAGGAGCGTGGAAACGTTTTCTGTTTCCATTTTTATACAGGGAAGAAAACGAACAAAATCTGGTCAGCAGTGCGCGGATATGTTACTATTTGAGAGGTATCTTCGATTTTGATATTCTGAGGGGGAACATATGGAAAAATATAGGGAAACAGATCTGCGGTATTTAAAAAGTCTGGCAAATCAGTATCCGACCGTGGCTGCGGCAGCGACGGAGATCATTAACCTGCAGGCGATTTTAAGCCTGCCAAAGGGAACAGAACATTTCATTACAGATATTCACGGCGAGTACGATCAGTTCCAGCACGTGATCCGGAACGGTTCCGGAGCGATTAAGCGCAAGATCGAGGAAGAATTCGGGAATGCGATCAGTGCGGGAGAGAAGAAAGCGATTGCGACCCTGATCTATTATCCGGAGCAGAAGCTAGAGCAGGTGTTAAAGACAGAAGAAAATATGGAGGACTGGTATAAGGTCTCCCTGTACCGGCTGATCCGCATCTGCAAGAGCGCTTCGTCAAAATATACCAGATCCAAGGTGCGAAAAGCGCTGCCGAAAGATTTTGCGTATGTGATCGAGGAACTGCTGACCGGAAGACCGGATGTCTCCGATCAGGAAGCTTATTATAATGAGATCATCCGGTCTGTGATCCGCACAGGCAGGGCGCCGGAGCTTGTGATTGCGTTCTGCAATCTGATCCGCAGGCTTGTGGTGGATCATCTACATGTGGTGGGAGATATTTTCGACAGGGGACCGTACCCGAATCTGATTATGGATACCTTGATGCAGCATCATTCCGTGGATATTCAGTGGGGGAACCACGATATATACTGGATGGGAGCGGCGGCGGGAAGCAGACCCTGCATCTGCAACGCGATCCGTATCTCTGCCAAGTACGGCAATCTGAACCTTTTAGAGGACGGATACGGCATCAATCTGGTGCCGCTCGCCAGACTTGCCATGAGCAGATACGACAAGGATCCCTGCATCTGCTTTAAGCTGGATTACCGGGAGGATGAGTACGATGTGCGTGACGCCATGCTGGATGAGAAAATGCACAAGGCGATTACGGTGATCCAGTTCAAGCTGGAGGGACAGATGATCATGCGTCACCCGGAGTTCGGGATGGATGAGCGGCTTTTGCTGGACAAGATCAATATCGAAAAAGGAACGGTGTGTGTGGAGGGGAAGGAATATCCGATGAAGGATCTGAACTTCCCGACGATCGACTGGGAGCATCCGTATGAACTGTCATCGGAGGAGGAGGACGTCATGGAACGGATCACGCAGGCGTTCTTGAACTGTGAAAAATTACAGCGTCACGTCCGTTTCCTGTTCACACAGGGCAGCCTGTACAAGGTCTACAACGGGAACCTGCTCTACCACGGCTGTGTGCCGATGAACGAGGACGGAACCTTTACCAGAGTAAATGTGTACGGAAAAGAATATTCCGGCAAGGCGCTCTACGATGTGCTGGAGAATTACGCGAGAAAAGGGTACTACGCGATTGATCCCGGGGAGAAGAAAAAGGGGCTGGATATCTTGTGGTTTATCTGGGAAAACCAGAATTCCCCGGTGTTTGGAAAAGCAAAAATGACGACGTTTGAGCGCTATTTTATCGCGGACAAGGCGACGCACCAGGAACCGAAGAACCCGTACTACCGCCTGTTGGAGGAGGAAGAGGTGGTCAACCGCATCCTCTCGGAATTCGGGCTTGAGGGCGCGGAGGCACATATCATCAACGGCCATATTCCGGTGGAGGCGAAGCGGGGAGAGTCCCCGGTAAAATGCGGCGGGAAGCTGCTCATTATTGACGGCGGATTCTCCAAGGCCTACCAGCCGAAGACGGGGATTGCGGGATATACGCTGATCTATAATTCCTACGGTCTGGTGCTTGCGGCGCATGAACCGTTTGAGTCGGTCGAAAAGGCGGTGCAGGACGGAAGCGATATCGCGTCGCATACGATTCTGGTGCAGCATGTCGTGCGACGCAAGCTGGTGGCGGATACGGACATTGGAAGGGAGCTGCGCGCTTCGATCCGTGATCTGGAGGCGCTGCTGCAGGCATACCGGGACGGCATCCTGGTGGAGAAGATTTAAATAGAAAGATAGAAGGAAGCAGGAAAAGAATATGTATATCGGAAATCATCTCTCAGCGTCAAAGGGCTATGCGGCGATGGGGCGGATGGCAGTGAAGCTGGGAGCAAATACATTTGCATTTTTTACAAGAAATCCGAGAGGCGGTGCGGCAAAAGCGATTGATCCGGCGGATGTGGAAAAGCTGCTGGAACTGATGCGGGAGCAGCAATTTGGAAAACTGGTAGCGCATGCACCTTACACGATGAATCTGTGCGCGGCGAAGGAGGATATCCGCAAGTTCTCCAAGGAGATGATCGCGGACGATCTGCGCCGGATGGAGTACACGCCGGGGAATTACTACAATTTTCACCCGGGTTCCCATGTCGGACAGGGGGCGGATGCCGGAATCGAATGGATTGCGGAGGCACTTAACGAGGTGCTCACGCCGGAGCAGACGACGACGGTTCTCCTTGAGACGATGGCGGGAAAAGGCAGTGAGGTGGGCAGAAGCTTTGAGGAACTGCGCGCGATTATTGACCGTGTAGAGCTGTCCGATAAGCTTGGCATCTGTCTGGATACCTGTCATGTCTGGGATGCTGGATATGATATTGCGGGAGATCTGGATGGTGTCCTGGAGGAATTTGACCATGTGATCGGTCTGAACCGCCTGTGCGCGGTACATTTTAACGACAGCATGAACGACCGCGGTTCGCACAAAGACCGCCATGCCTGCATCGGCGAGGGAAAGATCGGGCTGGATGCGATGCGGCGTGTGGCGACGCATCCGCTGCTTTCGGACAAGCCGTTTATTCTGGAGACTCCGAATGACGATGAGGGATACCGCAGAGAGATTGCACTTTTCCGGGAGTGGAGGGAGTAGATAAGAATCCAGAGAAATACATTGCTTTTTAGAAGTGTGTGTGTTATACTTCAAATCACATGAATGCGAAAGCTTTTTCATGCAAATATTTGCCCACCAAGAGATTGGTTAAGCCCATACGGACAGGCGGGGCAGCTGCCGATGGTGGAGAGATCCACGTTATTGATTGAGTTAGAAGCTCAAATTTTATAAGTTGATGACGACTGCAGACGAAGGACTGCAGGACCCTGAATCGTATGCGATAGAGATATCACTTGTGAAACGGTCAATAAGAGTAGTAATAGCAAATATTTGCTGGCGAAGATGCCAACGTAGACTCTGATAATAGTTTTTGCAGCATGTAGGACAGATTACATAAAGTATGACTATGAGAATGTGACAAGGCAGGTGATGTGTGTGCAGCATACAGGCATCTGTCTTTTTTTTGTGTAATAGGAAACTTCGTCCCTATTACATAAAAACGCTCCGGGCAGGATTCTTTCTTGTGCTACAGAAGATGCCATGTTATGCGAAAGCATGAAAGTCATGCTTCCTGTAGAGCCAAAAGCTCTGCCGGACGGCATGCGCACTGCGGCAGGGAGCATCAAAACAGAATGTGAGGAGAATCATGGAAGCAGGATCCCAGAAGCGCGCTCCGGTCTACGAAGCGCTGGAACAATTAAAAAAGAGAAGAGTCGTTCCTTTCGATGTGCCGGGGCACAAGAGAGGGCGTGGCAACCCGGAGCTCGTGGAACTTCTGGGGGAGAAATGTGTGAGTCTGGATGTGAATTCCATGAAGCCGCTTGACAACCTGTGCCATCCGGTGTCGGTTATCAAAGAGGCGGAGGAACTGGCGGCGGAGGCTTTCCGGGCAGATCACGCGTTTTTTATGGTGGGAGGAACAACGTCCTCCGTGCAGAGCATGGTGTTGTCGGTCTGTCGTGCCGGGGATAAGATCATCCTGCCGCGCAATGTACATAAGAGTGTGATCAATGCGCTGGTACTCTGCGGCGCTATTCCGGTCTATGTGAATCCGGAGGTGGACAAAAAGCTTGGCATTTCACTCGGTATGGAGATCTCGGAGGTGGAGCGGGCGATTCTGGAGAATCCGGGCGCGGTGGCGGTTCTTGTGAACAATCCGACTTATTACGGAATCTGTTCCGATTTGCGCTCCATCGTGAAGCTGGCACATGAACACGAGATGCTTGTGCTTGTGGATGAAGCGCACGGCACCCATCTGTATTTCGGGGAGGATCTTCCGGTCTGCGCGATGGATGCCGGTGCGGATATGGCGTCCGTTTCCATGCACAAATCCGGAGGAAGCTTAACACAGAGTTCCCTGCTTTTAACCGGCAAAAATGTCAACTGGGAGTATGTCAGCCAGATTATCAACCTCACACAGACGACAAGCGCGTCTTATCTTCTGATGTCAAGTCTCGACATCTCGCGGAGAAATCTGGCGCTGCGCGGAAGGGAATCGTTCCGCAAAGTGGCGGAGATGGCGGAATATGCCAGGGCGGAGATCAACGACATCGGCGGATATTATGCTTACGGCAAGGATATGGTGAACGGCGGAAGCGTCTATGACTTTGATGTGACGAAGCTCTCAGTCTATACGCGGGGAATCGGTCTGGCAGGAATCGAGGTCTATGATCTGTTGCGGGATGAGTACGATATCCAGATTGAGCTGGGGGACATTGCCAACATCTTAGCCTACATTTCAATCGGCGACCGCATCCAGGATATCGAGCGGCTGGTGGGAGCGTTGGCAGACGTCAAACGCTTGTATTCCAAGGATCCTGCACAGATGTTAAATACAGAATATATAAATCCGACTGTTCTTGTTTCACCGCAGGCGGCTTTTTACGCAGAGAAAAAATGCATGCCGATCCGGGAGACGGCAGGAAAGATCTGCGGAGAGTTTGTGATGTGCTATCCGCCGGGAATTCCGATTCTCGCGCCGGGTGAGATGATTACGCCGGAGATCATCGAATATATCATCTATGCCAAGGAGAAGGGCTGCTCCATGCAGGGAACGGAAGATCCGGCGGTGGAGCACTTAAATGTCCTGGTGGATGACCGGCAGGTGTGGAAATAAGACCGCCGGAAGAATAGCTCTTAAGGAAGAGCATACGGTCAGGAAGAACCGGCAGAAGGAAGCAGCAGACCGTGGAATACGGTCTGGGGAAGGTGGAAGAGAGCGTGGAGTTATGGTTTTCGGATAATCAGACCGATCATGTGAAGGTGTCGGTCAAAGTGGAGAAGCAGCTGTTCGGGGAGCAGACGGATTTTCAGAGGATCGACGTGTTTGAATCCAGGGAATTCGGCAGATTTTTAAGCTCCGACGGCAGCATCGTCTTCTCGGAAAAGGATGAGTTCATCTACGATGAGATGATTGTGCATGTGCCGATGGCGGTGCATCCGCATGTGAAAAAAGTGCTGGTCATCGGTGGCGGAGACGGCGGTGTGGCGAGAGAACTTTCCTATTATGAGGAGATCGAGCAGATCGACGTCGTGGAATCCGACCGGACATTCGTGGATGTGTGCAGGAAGTTTTTCCCGGACAACGCCTGCGGACTGGAAGATCCGCGCGTCAATATCTATTACGAGGATGGACTGCGCTTTCTGCGCACAAAGCATGATGCCTACGATCTGATCATCAATGATGCGATCGATCCGCTCGGGCATACGGCGGGATTGTTCACCAAGGAATTTTATGGGAACTGTTACCGCGCATTAAAAGAAGACGGCATTATGGTCTACCAGCACGGCAGTCCTTTTTATGACGAGGATGAGGAGTCCTGCCGCGTGATGCACCGCAAGGCGAGTCACAGTTTCCCGATCAGCCGTGTGTATCAGGCACACATTCCGACCTGTTCCTCCGGGTACTGGCTGTTCGGATTTGCGTCAAAAAAATATCACCCGCTGACGGATCTGAATGTGGAGCGCTGGAAAGCGCGCGGGATCAAGACCTGGTATTATACGACCAATCTTCATAAGGGAGCGTTTATGCTGCCAAAATATGTCGAGGATATGCTTGAGGAAGAGGAAGGCAGAAGGTAGATGGCAGATGCGGGACAGAACGGACTCTGACGGGACAGTCAGCGGAGCGTTCTGTCATCCGTTGGCAGAATGATATAAATAATATAAAAATAGAAAATACAGCCGCAGGACGGCAGAATGAGAGGATAAGTAGATGGGAAGATTATTGATTATCGGATGTGGCGGAGTAGCAGGGGTGGCAATTCACAAATGCTGCCAGAACAGCAAGACTTTTTCGGAGATCTGCATTGCAAGCCGCACAAAAGAAAAATGTGACGCGTTAAAAGAAAAGCTGCAGGGAACGACGGATACAGTGATCACGACAGCGAAGGTGGATGCGGATAATGTGGACGAACTGATCGCACTGATCCGTGACTACAAGCCGGATGCCGTGTTAAATGTGGCGCTGCCTTACCAGGATCTGACGATTATGGATGCCTGCCTGGCATGCAAGGTGGACTACATCGATACCGCGAACTACGAACCGGAAGATACCGACGACCCGGCGTGGCGTGCAATTTATGAGAAGCGCTGCAAGGAGGCGGGCTTTACCGCGTACTTCGATTATTCCTGGCAGTGGGCATATCAGAAACGCTTTACAGATGCCGGCATCACGGCGCTTCTTGGCAGCGGCTTTGACCCGGGCGTGACGAGCGTGTTTACCGCCTATGCGCTGAAGCATTATTTCGATGAGATCGAGTACATCGATATCTTAGACTGCAACGGTGGAGACCACGGTTATCCGTTCGCCACCAATTTCAACCCGGAGATCAACCTCCGCGAGGTATCCGCAAACGGCTCCTACTGGGAGGACGGACACTGGGTAGAGACAAAACCGATGGAAATTAAAAGAGAATATAATTTCCCACAGGTTGGCGAGAAAGACATGTATCTGCTTCATCATGAGGAGATCGAGTCTCTGGCAAAGAATGTGCCGGGAGTCAAGCGCATCCGTTTCTTCATGACCTTCGGTCAGAGCTATCTGACTCATATGCAGTGTCTGGAGGATGTCGGAATGCTCTCCACTTCCCCGATCCAGTATGAGGGAAGAGAGATCGTGCCGATCCAGTTCTTAAAGGCATTGCTTCCGGACCCGGCGTCACTGGGTCCTAGAACCGTTGGCAAGACGAACATCGGTTGTATTTTTACCGGCAAGAAGGATGGCAAGGAAAAGACGATCTATATCTACAACGTCTGCGATCACCAGGAGTGCTACAGGGAGGTTGGCTCACAGGCGATCTCCTACACGACAGGAGTTCCGGCAATGATCGGTGCAGCACTTGTTGTAGATAAGGTGTGGGATAAGGACGGCGTCTTCAATATCGAGGAGTTTGATCCGGATCCGTTTATGGATATGCTCAATCAGTACGGACTGCCGTGGGTTGTCGATGAGAACCCGGAGACGGTGGCGTAGCCGTTCGTAAAAAGAGCCGGACAGGGAGAGACGAGAGCAATGAAGTGGAGTGAACTTCCGACACCATGCTATGTGGTGGATCAGAAAAAATTAAAAGAGAACTTAATAATATTGCATAATCTGGAGCAGGATACGGGATGCCATGTCCTGCTGGCGCAGAAAGCGTTTTCCACATATGCGCTCTATCCGTTGATCGGACAATACATCAGCGGTACCACAGCGAGCGGACTCTACGAGGCGCGTCTCGGCGCAGAGGAGATGGGGCGTGAGAACCATGTGTTTGCTCCGGCGTACAAGGACAGCGATATGGAGGAACTGGTCACGCTCTGCGACCATGTGATTTTTAATTCCTTTGCGCAGTATGTCAGACACAGGAAGAAGGTGGCGGCGCAGAATGCCGCCAGTGGTACGGAGCACCGTGTCAGCATCGGACTTCGGATCAATCCGGAGTATTCCACGCAGGAGGGACATGCGATCTATGATCCCTGCGCGCCCGGTTCCAGACTCGGCATGACAAGAGAGGCGTTTGAGAAAGGACTTGCCGGACTTGGCATGAGACGGCAGGAGGATGGAAGCTATGAACTGCCGGAGGATGTGGAGGGACTCCATTTTCACACGCTCTGCGAGCAGGACGCGGATGATCTGGAACGCACGTTTTTGGCGTTTGAGGAGCAGTTTGCTTCTTATTTAAAACAGGTCCGGTGGCTGAATCTGGGCGGAGGACATCATATCACCAGACCGGGTTACCAGATAGAGCGTTTAAAGAAGCTTATCGGCTATATCAGGGAGACCTACGGACTTGCCGTGTATCTGGAGCCCGGCGAGGCGGTTGCCTTAAATGCGGGATATCTGGTAACGGAAGTGTGCGATATTGTACATAACGGGATGGATATTCTGATTCTGGATGCGTCTGCGGCGTGTCATATGCCGGACGTTCTTGAGATGCCGTATCGTCCACCGCTTCGGGACGGATTTGCGGCGGGGGAGCAGAGATACACCTACCGGCTGTCCTCGCTCACCTGTCTGGCGGGGGACGTCATCGGGGACTACAGTTTCACACACGAGATTCAGATCGGCGACCGTCTGGTGTTTGAGGACATGGCAATCTACTCGATGGTGAAGAATAATACCTTTAATGGAATTCCGCTTCCGTCGATCGCAATGCTCCGGGAAGACGGGGAGGTTGAGATGTTAAAGCAGTTCGGCTATGAAGATTTCAAAGGGCGGTTGTCATAACCGGTTTTGAAAGACATCCGGGACAAGGAAAGAAGGCTTGGATGAGGGTAGAGGAAATGGAGAAAAAGATGCAAAAGTGTGCAGAAGATCCAAAAGAGAGAATGACAACGCCGCAGGCGGACGGATTTTTTATGCCGGGGGAGTACGAACCGCATGACGGCTGCATTCTGATCTGGCCGTCGCGCCCGGGTTCCTGGATTTACGGCGCACGCGATGCGCGGATTGCATTCCGGGATGTGATTGCAGCGATTGCGCAGAGTGAAAACGTATATGTGGCAGCCGGGCGGGATACCATTGACTCCGCGCGAGAGATGCTGACCGGTGAGGACGCGCCGTGGAAAAAGCGGGTGACGATCTTTGAACTGGAGACAGATGATGCCTGGGCAAGAGATGTGGCACCGACCTTTGTGAAAGACGGCGCCGGCAGGGTGCGGGCAGTGAACTGGTCATTTAACGCCTGGGGAGGATCGGTGGACGGACTGTATGCATCCTGGGCGTTGGACGATGCGTTTGCAAAGGCGTTTGCCGCAAAGTACGGCTATGCGTGTTACGATGCCGCGCCGTTTGTACTGGAGGGCGGATCGATTCACAGCGACGGTGAGGGGACGCTTCTGGTGACGGAGGCGTGCCTTTTGAGTGCGGGGCGCAATCCGGGGCTTACGCGCGAGGAGATCGAGGAGAAGCTTAGAACGTATCTTGGCATAAAAAAAGTGCTGTGGCTGCCGCGTGGAATCTATCAGGATGAGACGAACGAGCATGTGGATAACGTCTGCGCGTTCCTGCGCCCGGGCGAGGTGGTGCTTGCATGGACGGACGATGAAACAGATCCCCAGTATCCGCTATCACAGCAGACGCTTGCGTACCTGGAGGGCGAGACGGATGCGCGCGGAAGAAAGCTTGTCATTCACAAGCTTCCGATTCCCGATCATCCGGTCTGCATTACAGAGGAGGAACTGGCAGGTTATTCGTTTGCCGAAGGGGAGGATGAGCGGGAGGCGGGAGAGCGTCTTGCGGCATCCTACGTGAACTTTTATTTTTCCAACGAGGCAGTCATCCTTCCGGCGTTCGGCGGGGAGAATGAGGAGAGTGACAGGCGCGCTGCCGCACTGCTTGCGCAGTGGAATCCGGGGCGGAAGATCATTCCGGTGCAGGCGCGTGCAATTTTAGTCGGCGGCGGGAATATCCACTGTATTACACAGCAGATCCCGGCGGCAAAAAAGTGAGCGTGTTAAAAGAGGAACTGCGGTAAAAGTGGGGCAGCTGCAAAAATGCAGCAACAAAAACGCAGCAGTGACAAAGAGGACAGAGACAAAATGAGGAAAAAAGCATGAACAGAGTGAAAGTGGCGGCAATTCAGATGCGCTGTGCGGCATCTGTGGAGGAGAATTTAAAAAAGGCGGAAGCCATGGTGCGAAAGGCGGCGGCAGAGGGAGCAAACGTGATCCTTCTGCCGGAACTTTTTGAGCGGGAATATTTTTGCCAGCAGCGCCGGTATGACTTCTATCATTATGCAAAGCCTGTGATGGAGAACGATGCGGTGCGCATGGGCATGCGGCTTGCCGCGGAGCTTGGCGTGGTGCTCCCGATCAGCTTTTATGAGCGGGATGTGAATAACCTGTACAATTCCATCGCCTGTATCGACGCGGACGGAACGGTGCTCGGCGTTTATCGCAAGACGCATATCCCGGATGATCACTACTATCAGGAAAAGTTCTATTTTACGCCGGGGGATACCGGATTTCAGGTATTTTCTACGCGCTACGGCAGAATCGGCGTGGGAATCTGCTGGGATCAGTGGTTCCCGGAGAGCGCGCGCTGCATGGCACTTGCGGGGGCGGAGCTGCTTTTCTATCCGACGGCGATCGGATCGGAGCCGATCTTAGAGTGCGACAGTATGCCGCACTGGAGACGCTGCATGCAGGGACATGCGGCAGCCAATCTGATGCCGGTTATTGCAGCAAACCGGATCGGGGAGGAGACGGTAGAACCCTGTGAGGAAAACGGTGGTCAGCGTTCGGCGCTTGTTTTTTACGGATCGTCTTTCCTGACCGATGAGACCGGAGAAATTCTAACGGGCGCAGGGCGCGACGAGGAAGAGATACTGGTGCAGGAATATGACCTGGACGAACTGGATGCCAGACGGCTGGAATGGGGGCTGTTCCGCGACAGACGCCCGGAGTGCTACGGCATCATCAGCGGCAGGTAAAAGAAATATATTGTTGACACGGAAACAATAATGAGATACAGTAGGAACTGGGAACAAAATACCATGTTAGAAAAAGGAAGAGTCTGCATGAAAGATCGGGAAGAGCTGTTAAAAGAAATCGCGCTCATGCTGGAGCGGCAGGATATGCTTTCCAAACTGACGGAAAACCAGTGTCTGGATGAATACGGTTATTCGGAAACACACTGTATCGACTATATCGGAAGACTGGAACTGCCGAACGTCACGAAGGTGGCGGAGCACATGGGGATGACGCGCGGCGCGATCAGCAAGATGACCAAGAAGCTTCTTGCCAAAGGGCTGATTGAAAAATATACGCTGGAGACGAATAAAAAGGAAGTATATTTCAAGCTCACGGATCAGGGCAGGCTTTTGTTTGATGAGCATGCGAAGCGGCATCAGCGATGGGAGAAGCGCGATATGGAATTTCTGGCGCGCTATTCCGTCGAGGATGTGAGGACGGTGAGCCGTTTTATGACGGAGTTCAACGGCTATCTGGAAGAGCAGATCGAGACGATTACAGGGACGCAGGCAGAGGGATGATATTCTGTAATAGGAACGGAAGTTTCCAGTTACAGAAAAAAGAATCCTGCAGGCAGGATTCTCATGTGTTACGGTTGCATGAAATGTAATTGTTAAGCGTTTAACACCTCAAGAAGCGTAAGCAGCTTCTCTACCGTGTCCTGGCTGATGTTGTTTGCTGCGATAAAATTGCTTACCGTCGTTGCAACATCTTCGGAAGTCTCTGCAGTGGATGCGGATGCCACGGTGTTCGTATCGCTTCCCATATAGGAGAGAACCTTCTGGACATAATTCTGTGTCTCGCTAAACGGTGGAATACCGCCGTATTTATCGACATTTGCGCTGCCGGCGTTGTATGCCGCAAGTGCAAGAGAGGTATCACCGTTGTACCTGGCAAGCAGCTGGGAGATCAGATTTGCACCGCCCATGATATTCTGGTAGGCGTCGTAGGAATCTGTGACACCGAGAGATGCTGCGGTGGCAGGCATCAGCTGCATGATACCGACGGCACCGGCGCTGCTGACAGCGCTTGTATTAAAATTGGATTCTGCTCTTGCGATTGATTTTAAAAGAGTGGAGGAGACGCCGTAGGTGTTTGCCGCCTCGTCAAAGATGGCGGAAAGGTCTTCGGAGCAGGCCGTGCTGCCGGAGTAGGCGTCGGTGGCATTCGTTAAAACGGAAGAAAAGTCAGATCCCGCAGCCTGTGCTTTGGCAGCTTCGGCGGCAGCTCTCTCCGCTTCGGCGCGGGCAGCAGCCTCGGCGTTGATCTGATCCACAAATGCCTGATCGTGATAATTTAAGATCGTAATACTCATTGGTAACTCCCTTGAAAACAACTTCACTGAATGTATAACTAGAAAAAGTATAGCATAATTTGCGGGATTAGGAAAGAAAAAAATGAAAACCAAGCAAGTCGAACAGAAAGGGACATATTTACGTGCATTCCGGGCAGCATTTCCCTACACGGTACCGGTGCTCACCGGCTATCTGTTTATCGGAATGGCGTTCGGAGTGATGATACAGGAAAAAGGTTACAACTTTTTGTGGGCAATGCTCATGAGCCTGGTGATCTATGCGGGCAGCGGACAGTATCTGGCAGTCAACTTCTTCGCGCCGGGCGTCAGCCTTTTCAATGTGATTTTCATGGAATTTATGGTGAATATCCGCCATATTTTTTATGGATTGTCACTGTTGGAACGTTTTTCCGAGATGGGGAAAAAGCGGCTCTACATGATCTTTTCCCTGACGGATGAGACCTACTCACTTTTCTTTGTCACAAAAGTGCCGAAGGATGTGAAGGAGGAGCAGTTCTTATTTGCGATTGCCGTGCTTGACCAGAGTTACTGGATCATCGGCTCCGGCATCGGCGCCCTGCTTGGAAATGTACTTCCGTTCTCCGCGGAGGGCATTGACTTTGCAATGACGGCATTGTTTGTGGTAATCATGGTAGAACAGTGGATGGAGAAGCAGAACCGTCCGAGCGTGGTGATCGGGCTGGTATGTGGACTGGTGTGCAGGCTGGTGTTCGGAGTGGACAATTTTATCCTTCCGACCATGATATGCGTCATGGTCATCCTGCTTTCCTGCAAAAAAATATTCGATAAAATGATTCCGGAGGACGGAAAGGAAGGAGGCGAGCCGGAGTGCCAGTAAGTGTTGGAAGATCGCTTGCGATCATATTTACCGTGGCGGGAACGATATTTTTTACCCGGCTGATTCCGTTTCTGTTTTTCCCGAAAGGAAAAGAGATTCCGCCGATCATCCGGTATCTGGGGAGGATGCTGCCCCCGGCGGTCATCGGAATGCTGGTGATCTACTGCCTGAAAAATGTGTCGGTGCTTGCAGTACCTTTTGGTCTGCCGGAATTCATTGCCGTGGCGGTGGTCATCGTGCTTCATGTATGGAAGCGCAACAATCTGCTCAGCATTGGTGTCGGAACGGCACTTTATATGTTTTTGATACAAGTTGTATTCTAGGAAGAGAGGAAGAACCGTATGAAGAAGAAACCATTTGTAACCAAAGAACAGTTAGAAGAAATCGTAAAAAAATACCCAACGCCGTTTCATCTCTACGATGAAAAAGGAATCCGCGAAAATGCGAAGGCAGTGAAGGAAGCGTTTGCGTGGAATCCGGGATTCCGGGAGTATTTTGCGGTAAAGGCAACACCGAATCCGTTCATTCTTGACATTTTAAAAGAATATGACTGCGGATGCGACTGTGCGTCGCTGACAGAGCTGATGCTTGCAGATTCCCAGGGCTTCGACGGAAAACACATCATGTTTTCCTCCAACGATACGCCGGCGGAAGAATTTGCGTTTGCCAATGAGCTCGGTGCGATCATCAACCTCGACGATTTTACACACATTGATTTCCTGGAGAAAACGATCGGTAAGATTCCGGAGACAATCAGCTGCCGGTACAATCCGGGCGGTGTCTTTAAGATGAGCAACGGTATCATGGACAATCCGGGTGATGCAAAGTACGGTTTTACCCATGAGCAGATCATTGAGGGATTCAAGATCTTAAAGGAAAAAGGCGCCAAGCATTTCGGCGTACACGCATTTCTTGCCAGCAATACCGTGACAAACGAATATTATCCGAAGCTTGCGAGAGAGCTGTTTGAGCTGGTTGTGGAACTGCGCGATAAGACGGGATGCGATATCCGCTTTATCAATCTCTCCGGCGGTGTCGGCATCCCGTACACACCGGATCAGACGCCGAATGACATCCGCGTGATCGGAGAGGGCGTCCGGGTGGCATACGAGGAGATCTTAGTCCCGGCGGGACTTGGCGATGTCGCGATCTACACGGAGATGGGACGCTTTATGCTGGGACCGTACGGCTGCCTGGTGACAACGGCCATCCATGAGAAGCATACCCACAAGGAGTACATCGGCGTGGACGCGTGTGCCGTGAACCTGATGCGCCCGGCAATCTACGGGGCATATCACCATATTACGGTGATGGGCAAGGAGGATGCACCGTGCGACCACAAGTATGATGTGACAGGCTCCCTTTGCGAGAACTGCGATAAGTTTGCGATTGACCGGATGCTGCCGAAGATCGACATGGGAGATCTTCTGGTCATTCATGACACCGGTGCGCATGGCTTTTCCATGGGATACAACTATAACGGAAAATTAAAATCAGCGGAGGTGCTGCTGAAGGAAGACGGATCGACACAACTGATCCGCCGTGCCGAGACGCCGGAGGACTATTTCCGCACGTTCGACTGCTTTGATATCTTAAAGGATATGAAGCATCCGAAATAAGCGGCGGATCAATCCGGAAAAAGCACAGCAGCGAGGATGAGATATGTGCATTGATACAGAACGTTTTGAGCGTGCCAGGGGCAGAGTCATCGGAATCGAGCGGCAGAGGCTCGGAATCGGCACGCTCTCGGAGAAGACGGTACATGCAGTGCTCAAGAATTATTATGCACCGGATGAGGATATGCATGAGATCCCGATTGAGAACTTTGTCGCGGATATTTTTGACGGGGAGGCAGTGATCGAGATTCAGACGCGATCTTTCCAGAATATGCGGCGGAAACTCGCCGCATTTCTGCCGTTATACCCGGTGACCATCGTCTATCCGATTCCGCATGTGAAGTGGCTTCACTGGATGGATGAGGAGACGGGGGAGATTTCTCCCGGGCGCAAATCGCCCAAGAAGGGAAATGCATATCAGGCATTTATCGAATTGTATAAGATCCGGCCGTTTCTGAAAGATCCGAATCTGAGATTACGGCTGGATCTCATCGATATGGAGGAATACCGCCTGTTAAACGGCTGGAGCCGGGATAAAAAGAAGGGAAGCGACCGCTTCGACCGGATCCCGCTTACCTTCGTGGAGGAAGTGTGTGTGGACCGGAGGGAGGACTATATGCAGTTCATCCCCTATGAGATTCCGGAGGAGTTTACCGCGAAGGATTTTGCGGCATGCGCGAAGATTCCGGTGCGGCTGGCACAGACCGTGCTTTTGATCCTGACGGATCTTTTGATTGTGGAGCGGATCGGAAAGCAGGGAAGAAGTTATCTCTACCGGATCTGCGAGATTGAATGAATCTCTTCCCAAGCGGGGCGTTCTGTGTTATACTGACTGCCGGATGTATATTTATGCAGTATCTATGTAAGAGATAAGGAAGCATGAGGTAGATAGTACGATGAAAAACACAGCAATCAAATTATCCGGCATACTGCTTGCCGGAGCGGTCTTTTTTGCGACGCTGTTAGGTTACGGCACGCAGGTTGCCGCGGCGACGGCGGGAGGCAGCGACACGGAGGCGGGACAGGCATCCGGCGACGGTTCTGTCGCGTCGGTTGCGGATCTTCCGGGAAAGCATATCGGTGTACAGCTCGGCACGACCGGAGATATCATGGTCAGCGACTATGAGACGGACGGCTCGGGCACGGTGGTGGAGCGCTACAATAAGGGCGCGGATGCCGTGCAGGCATTAAAGCAGGGAAAGTTAGACTGCGTGATTATTGACGAATTGCCGGCGCTGGCATTTGTGGAGCAGAACGAAGGGCTTAAGATTCTCGAGGAGAACTTTGTTGAGGAGGACTATGCGTTCGTAATCGCAAAGGGTAACGAGGCACTTGTGGATCAGGTCAATGAGACGCTGCGCGAACTGAAGGACGAGGGTGTTCTCGATAGCATTGCGAAGAATTATACCGGAACGGACGAGGAGATTGGAAAGTATCCGTATGAAATTCTGGATGTGGAACGCACGAACGGCACGCTTACCGTTGGTACGAATGCGGAGTTTCCGCCGTATGAATACTATGAAGAGGGAAAGATCACCGGAATCGACATGGATATTATGCAGGCGGTCTGCGACAAACTCGGCATGGAGTTAAAGATCGAGGACATGGCGTTTGATTCCGTGATTCCTGCGGTGTCCACCGGAAAAGTCGACATCGGTGCATCGGGTTTTACGGTGACGGAGGAACGCAAAAAGAATGTGAATTTCACGGATACCTATGCAAAATCCAAGCAGGTCATCATCGTGAGAGATACATCTGTCACAGCAGAGAAGACAGGGATAGCAGAGAAGTTTTATGATAACTTTATCAAGGACAGCCGATATACCTATTTGTTAAAGGGACTTTTAAATACACTCATCATCACCGTGTTTGCGGTAATGATCGGTATTGTGTTTGGATTTTTGATCGCGATTGTAAGAACCAACCACGACAGAAACGGCGGGCTTACGATCTTAAATGCACTCTGCAAGGCATACCTTGCCGTTGTGCGCGGTACGCCGGTCATGATTCAGCTTCTGATTATTTATTATGTCATTTTCCAGAGCATCAATACCGGAAAATTGTTCGTGGCAGTCATCGCGTTCGGACTGAACTCGGCGGCCTACGTGGCGGAAATCGTCCGGTCCGGTATTATGGCGGTGGACATCGGACAGTTTGAGGCAGGAAGAAGCCTCGGATTAAATTATAAGCAGACGATGCTAAGCATCATCCTGCCTCAGGCAGTCAAAAACATTCTGCCGGCACTCTGCAACGAGTTTATCAGTCTGTTGAAGGAGACGTCGATCAGCGGTTACATCGGATTGATGGATCTGACCAAGGGCGGAGACATCATCCGAAGCGTTACATACGAGGCGTTCATGCCGTTGATTGCAGTCGCAGCCATTTATTTTCTGATTGTCATGGGACTGAGCAAGGCGGTCGGACTGTTGGAAAGGAGATTGAGAAGCAATGAGCGATAATACGGTAATTCTGGAAGTAAAAGAGCTTCACAAGTCTTTTGATGGTCATGAAGTGCTAAAAGGAATCTCGACGACGATCAAAAAGGGCGACGTGCTGGCGCTGATCGGACCGTCCGGCTGCGGTAAATCCACGTTTTTGCGCTCCTTGAATCTGTTGGAGATTCCGACGGCGGGGCATGTGCTGTTTGAGGGAACCGATCTGACGGACCCATCGGTGGACATCAATCATGTCCGTGAGAAGATCGGCATGGTGTTTCAGCAGTTTAATCTGTTTCCGAACATGACGATTCTGGAAAATATCATGCTTGCCCCGGTAAAACTCGGCAAGATGACAAAAGAGGAAGCGAATACGCGTGCGATGGAACTGTTAAAGCGCATTGGTCTGGCGGATAAGGCAGGCGCGTATCCCGCGCAGCTTTCCGGCGGACAGAAGCAGCGCATTGCCATCGTGCGGTCGCTGGCGATGGACCCGGACATTATCCTGTTTGACGAGCCGACATCGGCGCTTGATCCGGAGATGGTCGGCGAGGTGCTCGCCGTAATGCAGGAACTGGCGGAGGACGGCATGACCATGGTGGTCGTGACGCATGAGATGGGATTTGCCAGAGAAGTTGCCAACCGCGTGATGTTCATCAACGACGGTGTGATTCAGGAGGAGGGAACCCCGCAGGAGATTTTTGGCAATCCGAAGAGCCAGAGACTGCAGGAGTTTTTGTCAAAAGTATTGTAAGAAGAAATAAGGACGGGCTGTCCGGCGCAAAAGCGGTGCCGCGGCCCGTCTTTTGTGTAACAGCAATACCTCCCGCAGGCGGAGCGCGGGGCGGAACATGGTTTGCAAGATGCGCGATTGTATGATAAGATAAATAACGATTTTTAGGAACGGAATCGTGAGGGAAGGAAGAACGCATATGAAATGGAATAAATACACAATAGAGACAACGACGGCGGCGGAGGACTACATGAGCGCGATGTTAGCCGACCTCGGCATTGAAGGTGTGGAGATTGAGGACAACATTCCGCTGTCCAAGGAGGATCAGGCGGACATGTTCATCGATTTTCTGCCGGAGCTTCCGCCGGATGACGGTGTGAGCCATGTCAGCTTTTATCTCGAGGATGACGGCGAGGACCGCACTGAACTGTTAAAGCAGGTAAAAGAGGCGTTGGAGGACTTAAGAAAAGTCGTGGATGTGGGAAGCGGCGTGATCACCTCCGATCAGACGGAGGATCTGGACTGGATCAATAACTGGAAGAAATTCTTCAGTTCCTTCTATATTGATGACATCCTCATCAAACCGACCTGGGAGGAATTAAAGCCGGAGGACGCCGACAAATTTTTGATCGAGATCGATCCGGGCGTGTCATTTGGAACCGGCAAGCATGAGACGACGCAGCTGTGCATCCGCCAGCTGTTAAAGTATATCCGCGGAAACGATGCGTACACACCGGAAAACCGCACGCCGAAGGTACTCGATGTCGGCTGCGGAAGCGGTATTTTATCGATCGTGGCGCTGAAGCTTGGTGCGTCCGCGGTAGTCGGAACGGATCTCGACCCGGACTGCATGACCTCCACACATGAGAATATGGCGGTAAACCATCTGGACGCGGCGCTCGGCACATTTTATGTTGGCAATCTGATCGATGATGCGGCACTACAGGAGAAAGTCGGCACGGAGGAATATGACATTGTGGTTGCCAACATTCTGGCGGACGTTATTATTCCGATGGCACCGGTGATCCCGGCACGTCTGAAAAAGGGCGGCTATTTTATCACCTCGGGCATCATCGATTTTAAGGAGAACGCGGTAAAAGAAGCGATCGAAGCGGCAGGACTTACGGTGGTGGAGATCAATCATCAGGGCGAGTGGGTGAACATCACGGCGAGAAAGCCGGAATAAGGAAAAACGATCCGAAAGAAGGAAAGACGATCCGAAAGAAGGAAAGACGATCCGAAAAAGGGGAAGATGATCCGAAGGAATGGCAGCCCGGAAATGAGGAGTTTATGTATCAGTTTTTTGTGGAAGACGAGCAGATTGCAAATGATCTGGTGATAATTGAGGGAAGCGATGTAAATCACATCCGCAATGTCCTGCGCATGAAATGCGGGGAAAAAGTGCGCATCAGCAGCACATCCGGCAGGAATTTCTTCGGCACGATTGACCGGATTGCAGAGAATGTGGTGGAGGTGTGCATCACGGAGGAGACGGCTTTAGATACGGAACTGCCCTGCCGGATCTGCCTGTTTCAGGGACTTCCAAAGAGCGACAAGATGGAGCTCATCATCCAGAAGGCAGTGGAGCTTGGCGCTGCGGAGGTGATCCCGGTGGCGATGAAGAACTGCGTCGTAAAACTGGATGCAAAAAAAGCGGCGGCAAAGACGGCGCGCTGGCAGGAGATTGCAAAGAGTGCGGCAAAACAGTCAAAGCGCAGCAGAATTCCGGTGGTGAGAGAACCGGTGAATTACCGGGAGGCAGTCGCATTGGCGGGAGAACTCGACGTGGTGCTGCTGCCGTATGAGAATGAGCGCGGCATGGCGGCCACAAGGGAAGTGATGGAGCGGATTGCACCGGGGCAGAGCGTCGGCATTTTTATCGGACCGGAGGGCGGATTCGATCCGTCGGAGATTGCGCTGGCAAAAGAGGAGGGGATGCATCTGGTGTCCCTCGGAAAAAGAATTTTGCGCACGGAGACGGCGGGACTTGCAACCCTTTCTATTCTGATGTATCATATCGAGAGTGTGTCGGAAGCGGAAGAAGAGCGGGATCAGCCGTGATTCTGCGTCGGCGTTTGTTAGAAAGGCATGGTTTTAAAACAGATGGAAGCATATTTGGATAATTCTGCCACCACCCGGTGCAGTGAGCGCGCCAAAAACAAGATGGTGCAGATCTTAACGGAAGATTACGGCAATCCGTCCTCCCTGCACAACATGGGAAAGACGGCGGAGGATTATATTAAAGAAGCAAAAGAGCAGATCGCGAAGACGCTCCGCTGCGATGAGAAGGAGATCGTCTTTACGTCGGGCGGCACGGAGTCGAACAATATGGCGCTGATCGGCGGAGCGCTGGCAAACAAGCGCCAGGGAAAGCATATCATCACGACAGCGATTGAGCATGCGTCGGTACAGGCGCCGCTTGCCTACTTAAAAGAACTCGGCTATGAGATCACGGAATTGTCTGTGGATCATGACGGTATTATTTCGCTGGAGGAACTGCGGGATGCAGTGCGGGAAGATACGGTGCTGGTGTCCATCATGATGGTGAACAACGAGATTGGTGCGGTTGAACCGGTCGAGGAAGCGGCGAAGGTCATCAAGGCGAAGAATCCGGACACGCTGTTTCATGTGGATGCGATTCAGGCGTACGGCAAATTCCGCATCTGCCCGAAAAAGATGGGGATTGATCTGCTCTCGGTGAGTGGACACAAGATCCACGCGCCGAAAGGAACCGGATTTTTATATATTCGCGATAAGGTAAAAGTAAAACCGATCATCTACGGCGGCGGTCAGCAGAAGGGAATGCGCTCCGGTACGGAGAACGTTCCGGGCGTGGCTGCACTCGGCGAGGCAGCGGCGGAGATCTATGAGAATTTTGACGCGAAGACCGGTCATATGTATGAGATCAGGCAGAGGTTCATCGATGAGGTGACACAGATCCCGGGAGTGACGGTAAACGGTAAAACGGGACGGGACTCTGCGCCGCAGATTGTGAGTGTCACGATCGAGGATGTGCGCAGTGAAGTGATGCTCCATTCTCTGGAAGAATACGGCATCTATGTGTCGGCGGGAAGCGCATGCTCGTCCAATAAGCCGGCACCGAGCCGCACCTTGCAGGGCATCGGTCTGCCGAAGCAGAAGTTAGAGTCCACGATCCGGATCAGCTTCTGCGTCAACACAACGGAAGAAGAAGTGGATTATGCGGTCGAAAAAATGAAAGAGATCATTCCGTTCCGCAGAAAGTTCACCAGAAAGTAAAGGAGAGAGCCATGACATATAAAGCATTTTTGATTAAATATGCAGAGATTGCCATCAAGGGGAAGAACCGTTATCTGTTTGAGGATGCGCTGGTGAGCCAGATGAATCATGCCTTAAAGAAGGTGGACGGCACGTTCCATATCCGCAAGGAGCAGGGCAGAATCTACGTCGAGATGGAGGGCGAATACGATTACGATGGAGCTGTGGAGGCACTGCAGCATGTGTTTGGCATCGTGGGAATCTGTCCGGTCGTACTGCTGGAGGACGAGGGCTTTGATGCGCTGGCGGGGGAAGTCATCCGCTATATCGACGAGGTATACCCGGACAAGCATTTTACGTTCAAGGTCAATGCGCGACGTGCGAGAAAAAATTACCCGCTGGAGTCGATGGAGATCAATGCCCAGATGGGCGAGCGGATCTTAGAGGCGTTCCCGGAGACGAGCGTGGATGTCCACAAGCCGCAGGTGATGCTTAATATCGAGATCCGCAACCAGATCAATGTGTACTCGACGGTCATTCCGGGACCGGGCGGTATGCCGGTAGGAACAAACGGAAAAGCTATGCTGCTCTTATCCGGCGGAATCGACAGCCCGGTGGCAGGCTATATGATTGCAAAGCGCGGTGTTACCATCGATGCAACCTATTTCCATGCACCGCCTTATACGTCGGAGCGCGCCAAGCAGAAGGTTGTGGATCTGGCAAAGATCATTTCCAAATATACCGGACCGATCAATCTGCATGTGGTCAATTTTACGGATATCCAGTTATATATTTACGAGCAGTGCCCGCATGAGGAGCTGACGATTATCATGCGGCGCTACATGATGAAGCTGGCGGAGCATTTTGCAAAAGAGAACAAGTGTCTCGGGCTGATTACGGGAGAGAGCATCGGACAGGTGGCGAGCCAGACCATGCAGTCGCTCGCGGCAACCAATGAGGTATGTACGATGCCGGTATACCGTCCGCTGATTGGATTTGACAAGCAGGAGATCGTGGAGATCTCGGAGAAGATCGATGCCTACGAGACATCCATCCTTCCTTACGAGGACTGCTGTACGATTTTCGTGGCAAAGCATCCGGTGACAAAGCCGAGCTTAAACGTGATTCACAATGATGAGAGAAAGCTTTCCGAGAAGATCGATGCGCTGATGCAGGAAGCCATCGATACGGTGGAGGTGATTCACATCGAGGCGTAGATGCGCTTCGATGTGCAGAAAAACGCACCGCGGGGTGCGCATTAAAGCGGCACGTTTTTGTGTAACAGGAACGAAGTTTCCTGTTGCATAAAAAAACAGCCGCGGGAAATCCCGCGGCGTGTACCCCTGTTATGTATGAATTAGATTAAGTATGGCTTTAAAGTCTCCATAATCTCGTCCATGTTGTTCTCTGCATGGATTGCAAGGTCGATAGGCTTGGATAAATCTAAACTGAAGATACCCATGATGGACTTTGCATCGATGACGTATCTGCCAGAGATCAGATCAAAATCATATTCATACTGCGTAATTGCATTGACGAAGGACTTTACCTTGTCGATCGAGTTAAGGGAAATCTGTACTGTTTTCATGATAAAAAACCTCCTTAGGATTATCTGTTTCAAGATAGTTTTATAGTAATAGTTTTTCGTGGAAAAGTCAACACAAAAAGCGGATGAAACCATAAGAAAGCGTGAACAAAAAGCAATACAGAAATGAGGAAACAAGAATGAAAGCAGCATTGCATAATTTGGGTTGTAAAGTGAATGCATATGAGACGGAAGCCATGCAGCAGATTTTGGAGGAGGCGGGATATGAGATCGTGCCTTTCTCGGAGTATGCGGATGTCTACGTCATCAATACCTGTTCTGTGACCAACATGGCGGACCGCAAATCCAGACAGATGCTGCACCGGGCGAAGAAGCAGAATCCGGATGCGATCGTTGTGGGAGCCGGGTGCTATGTGCAGACCAAGGAGGCGCAGGCCCTCGTGGATGAGTCGATCGACATCGTGATCGGGAACAATAAAAAGCATGAGCTGGTTCCGCTGCTTCGGGAATACGAAGCGTCCCACCGCAAGACGGCGTGCGTGGCGGACATCAACCACGAGAAGCAGGCATATGAGGAATTATCGCTTTCGCGCACGGCAGAGCATACGCGGGCGTTTATCAAGGTGCAGGATGGCTGCAACCAGTTCTGCACATACTGTATTATTCCGTTTGCGAGAGGGCGCGTCAGAAGCAGGGAACTTCCGGACGTCTTACAGGAGATACGGACGCTGGCAAAAAGCGGCTACCGTGAGGTGGTGCTTACCGGAATCCATCTGAGCTCCTACGGTGTGGACAACGGGGAGACGCTGCTGCATCTGATCGAGGCGGTACATGAGCTGGATGGGATCGAGCGGATCCGTCTGGGCAGTCTGGAGCCGCGCATCGTGACGGACGCATTTGCAAAAAGACTCTCGGAACTGCCGAAGATCTGTCCACATTTTCACCTGTCACTGCAGAGCGGCTGCGATGCGGTGTTAAGCCGCATGAACCGGCGGTACGATACGGCGGAATATGAGGCGGGCTGCGCGCTTTTGCGCAGGTATTTTGAACATCCGGCAATCACAACGGATGTGATTGTAGGGTTCCCGGGGGAGACGGACGAGGAATTTGAGACGACGGAGCGCTATCTGGAACGGATTCATTTCTATGAGATGCATATTTTCCAGTATTCGAGAAGAGAGGGAACGAAGGCGGCGGCAATGCCGGATCAGGTGCCGGAGGCGGTAAAAAAGGAGCGCAGCGAAAAACTGCTGGCACTCGGTCACAGGATGTCGGAGGAGTTCCGCCGGTATTATCTCGGCAGACAGGTGACGGCACTTCTGGAGGAAGAGTTTTTATATGATGGAAAGCGTTACTACACCGGGTACACAAAAGAGTATGTGAAAGTGGCGGTGGAGACAGAAAAAGATCTTTCCAACACGTTTGTGACGGGCACCTTAAAGACACAATTAACAGAAGACATCTATCTTTTAGTTGAATTTTAAGACAAACTATATTAGAATAAAAACAGCAATGCTTTTTCGACAAGAGAGCGGTGGCTGGCAGCACCGCTTTAAAGTCCGGGCAGATATAAGGGCGTGACAAATATGCAGGAGATCAATAACACACAATATTTTAAAGTGGAAAAAGGACCGGAACTTCGCGTGAGCGACGTGCTCGCGATTGTTTATCGTGCGCTTATGGAGAAGGGATACAATCCGGTGAATCAGATTGTTGGATATATTATGTCGGGAGATCCTACTTATATCACCAGTCATAATAATGCAAGAAGCCTGATCATGAAAGTAGAACGTGATGAGCTGGTAGAGGAGATGCTGAAGGCTTACATCAGGAATAACAACTGGGAATAGAAGATGCGGATATTAGGTTTGGATTTTGGCTCGAAGACTGTCGGTGTGGCAGTCAGTGATGAACTTATGTTGACGGCGCAGGGACTGGAGATCGTGAGAAGACAGTCTCCGAACAAGCTGCGTCAGACGCTGGCAAGAATAGAACAGATTGTAACAGAATATCAGGTGGAGCGCATTGTGCTCGGCTATCCCAAGAATATGAACAATACCGAGGGAGAGCGTTGCGAGAAGACGAAAGAGTTTGCACAGATGCTGGAGCGCCGCACCGGGCTTTCTGTCGTCCTGTGGGACGAGAGACTTACGACGGTTGCAGCAGACCGGCACATGATGGAGAGTGGAATACGCAGAGAGAATCGCAAACAGTATGTGGATGAGATCGCGGCAGTGTTTATTCTGCAGGGATATCTGGATTCACTCGCGTTTCAGAAACATTGAATGGAGTAAATATGGAAAAAGTAAAGTTTGTGGATCCGGACACCGGAGAAGCGCTCGCGTTTTTCGTGGTTGAGGAGACAAAAGTTGGCGGCACGCACTACCTTCTGGCGACGGAAGAGGAAGACGGCGACTGTGATGCGTATATTTTAAAAGAGGTGGAAACGAAAGACGAGGAATCTGTCTACGTGCTTGTGGAAGACGACACGGAGCTTTCTGCCATCGGAAAAGTGTTTGCAGAGCTGCTCGACGACGCGGACATTGCATTTTAAGAGACAAATAATAATGGAGGTAATATTTTGAAAAAAGAAAAAAAAGAGAATAGTGGAAAGCTCAAAATCATTCCGTTAGGAGGATTGGAGCAGATTGGTATGAACATTACTGCCTTTGAATATGAGGACAGTATTATTGTTGTGGACTGCGGTCTGTCTTTTCCGGAGGATGACATGTACGGAATCGATCTGGTCATCCCGGATATCACCTATCTGAAGGACAACATTGACAAAGTCAAGGGATTTTTTATCACACACGGTCATGAGGACCACATCGGAGCAATCCCTTATGTGTTAAGAGAGATCAATGTGCCGATCTATTCCACCAAGCTGACGAACGGTATCATTGAGCACAAGTTAAGAGAACACAATATGCTCACCAAGGTAAAGCGCAAGGTCGTAAAATACGGACAGCATATCAATCTCGGCTGCTTCCGTGTGGAATTCATCAAGACGAACCACAGTATTCAGGATGCGGCGGCGCTTGCCATCTACTCCCCGGCAGGCATTATTGTGCACACCGGAGACTTCAAGGTGGATTACACACCGGTATTCGGAGATGCCATCGATCTGCAGCGTTTCGGTGAGATCGGAAGAAAAGGTGTTCTGGCGCTGATGTGCGACAGTACAAACGCTGAGCGCCCGGGATTTACTATGTCGGAGAAGACGGTCGGCAAGACATTTGATGAGATTTTCGCGGACAACAAGAATCACCGGATCATTATTGCGACTTTTGCATCCAATGTCGACCGTGTGCAGCAGATCATCAATACGGCGTATAAGAACGGCCGCAAAGTGGTGGTCGAGGGACGAAGCATGGTCAACATCATCGGAATTGCTTCCGAACTTGGATATATCAGTATTCCGGACAATACGTTAATCGACATTGAGGAGCTGAAGCGTTACCCGGATGAGCAGACCGTCATCATCACGACGGGAAGCCAGGGCGAGGCGATGGCAGCACTGTCCCGCATGGCAAGCGGCGTGCACAAGAAAGTGACGATCAAGCCGAACGATACGATCGTTCTTAGTTCCAACCCAATTCCGGGAAATGAAAAAGCTGTATCGCGCATTATCAACGAGCTGTCGATGAAGGGTGCCAACGTGATCTTCCAGGATGTCCATGTTTCCGGACATGCCTGCCAGGAGGAAATCAAGCTGATCTATTCCCTGGTGAAGCCGAAGTATGCGATTCCGGTACACGGTGAGTACCGCCATCTGATTGCGCAGGCGAAAGTTGCGGAGGAGCTGGGAATTCCGAAAGAGAATATTTTCCTGCTCTCCTCCGGAGATGTGCTTGAGTTAAACGATGAGGCAGCGGCAGTGACAGGACGCGTACACACCGGAGCTATCATGGTAGACGGTCTCGGCGTCGGCGACGTCGGCAATATCGTGCTGCGTGACCGCCAGCATCTGGCAGAGGACGGTATCATTATCGTTGTGCTGACACTGGAGGGCGGTTCCGGACAGGTGCTTGCCGGACCGGATATCGTATCGCGCGGATTTGTCTATGTTCGCGGCGCAGAGGGATTGATGGATGATGCCAAGCATCTGCTTGACGATACAATGCAGCACTGTATGGATAAAGGCATTACAGACTGGGGCAAGATCAAGACGGAGATCAAGGATTCTCTGGGAGATTTTGTGTGGAAAGAGACGAAGAGACGCCCGATGATTATGCCGATAATTATGGAAGTGTAGAAGATTATGAAATGGAACAAAGTCGTTTTCAAATTTGTCAGTATCAGCTTTTCCATCCTGGTCGCACTGCTTGTTGTGGTGGGATTGATTGAACTTGGCTCCTACTGCTATGACTTCGGATACCGGGTGTTTACCGAGAGCCCGGTGGACGAAGCGCCGGGCAGGGATGTGACCGTATCCGTGACTTCGGATATGTCGGAGCATGATATCGGAAAGATGTTAGAAGAAGAGGGACTGGTGGAGGATGCGAATCTGTTCTATGCCCAGCTGAAGCTATCTGCTTATTCCGGAAAACTCAAACCGGGTGTTTACGCGTTAAATACCTCGATGACTGCGCGGGAGATGTTCGTGATCATGGCAGCGGATACCGATGATACGGAAAGTGCCGAGGACACCGAGAATACCGCAGACAACGGGAATACCGGGGCGGCGGATCTGACAGATGAGACGGACGATACACAGACCGCAGAAGATGCAGGGGATGCAGAGGAGACACCGTGATAGTAGATGAGAGACTTGTGACCTATATCAATTCTCTGGATACGGGAAATACTGCGATGCTCGATCAGATTGAGCGGGAAGCGACAGCCGATTACGTGCCGATTATTCGGAAGGAGATGCAGAGTTTTTTGAAGTTTCTGCTTGCCATGAAGAAACCGGCACGTATTTTAGAAGTTGGGACTGCGGTGGGATTTTCCGCCATCCTCATGGCGGAGTACGATCCCGTGCCGTGTCAGATTACAACGATCGAGAATTACGAAAAGCGGATTCCGATTGCCAGGGAGAACTTTAAGAGAGCCGGGAAGGAAGCGCAGATTGCGCTGCTGGAGGGCGATGCCGCGGAAGTGTTAAAGACGCTGGAAGGTCCGTATGATTTTATTTTTATGGACGCGGCAAAAGGACAGTACATTCATTTTCTGCCGGAGATTCTGCGTCTTCTGGCGAGGGACGGTGTGCTGGTGTCGGACAATGTGCTGCAGGACGGCGACGTGATCGAATCGCGGTTCGCGGTTACAAGGCGCAACCGTACGATTCATAAGCGCATGCGGGAATATCTGTACACGCTGACGCACAGTGAAGAACTGGTGACCGCGGTGCTCCCGGTGGGAGACGGCATTACCTTGAGCACAAGGCGCTAAAGATGGCAGGCATGCAGGAATAGAGAGGAACGAGAATATGAGAAGACCGGAGTTACTGATACCGGCGAGCAGTCTGGAAGTATTAAAAATTGCTGTGATCTACGGAGCGGATGCAGTATATATCGGGGGCGAAGCGTTCGGACTCCGCGCGAAAGCGAAGAACTTTTCCATGGAAGAGATCAGGGAGGGGATTGCTTTTGCGCATGCCCATGATGTGAAAGTATACATTACCGCCAATATCCTGGCGCACAACGGAGATCTCGACGGTGTGAGAGAGTATTTTGCCGAGCTTCGGGAGATAAAGCCGGATGCGCTGATCATTTCCGATCCGGGGGTCTATATGATTGCTAAGGAAGTCTGTCCCGAGATCGAGCGCCATATCAGTACGCAGGCAAACAACACCAATTACGGTACCTACCGGTTCTGGTATGAGCAGGGGGCAAAGCGCGTGGTGTCGGCGAGAGAGCTTTCGCTGGCTGAGATCAAGGAAATCCGTGCCAATATTCCGGACGATCTTGAGATCGAGACCTTTATTCACGGGGCAATGTGCATCTCCTACTCGGGAAGGTGCTTACTGTCCAACTATTTTACCGGAAGGGATGCCAACCAGGGAGCGTGCACACATCCGTGCCGCTGGAAATACGCGGTTGTGGAGGAAAAACGCCCGGGAGAATACCTGCCGGTCTATGAGAATGAGCGCGGTACTTATATTTTCAATTCCAAGGATCTTTGCATGATCGAACATATTCCGGAATTGATGGAGTCGGGTATTGACAGTTTTAAAATTGAGGGTAGAATGAAGACAGCACTGTATGTTGCCACGGTGGCGAGAACATATCGAAAGGCCATTGATGACTACAAGCAGTCGCCGGAGCTTTACAGGGAGCATATGGCGTGGTATCAGGAGCAGATTTCAAACTGCACCTACCGGCAGTTTACGACTGGATTTTTCTTTGGCAAACCTTCGGACGAAGCGCAGATTTACGACAATAACACCTATGTGAAGGAGTACACGTATCTGGGCATTGTCGGAGAGCGGAACGAAGAGGGACTCTACCGGGTGGAACAGCGCAATAAGTTTTCTGTCGGGGAGAGCATTGAGGTCATGAAGCCGGACGGTGCCAATATCACGGTGACTGTGCAGCGAATCGTTGATGAAGAGGGGCATGATATGGAGTCCGCGCCGCATCCGAAGCAGGTGCTTTATATCGACCTTGGACAGCCGCTTGCCATGTATGACATTTTGCGAAGAAAAGAATAGGATGGTGGAAGACGATGAAGCAGGAGAAGTATGTTGCATATGTAGGAACTTATACACACGAGAACAGCGTAGGAATCCATATCTATGATGTAGACGTTGAGGCGGGAAAACTGACGGAGCGCAAGGTGGTTCCGATCAACAATCCGTCGGATCTGGTTGTCTCCAAGGATCGCAGATTTCTGTATTCCATTGCGGATGAGGGCGTAGAATCCTTCCGTATCGAGAAGGACGGTGATCTCACTTCGATCAACAAGCAGTGGATCGGCGGAATGAGAGGCTGCTATGTGGAAGTGGATGACGGTAACCGCTATCTTTTTGTGGGTGGACATCATGATGGTCGTGTGAGCATGATGCATCTGGAAGCGGACGGAAGCATCGGTGGAATCGCGGACGGCATTTTCCACAAAGGAATCGGAAGAAGTATTGCACAGCGCAATTTCGTACCGCACGTGGACTGTGTGAAGCTGACGCCGGATCAGAAGTTTCTGTGTGCGGTTGACAATGGACTGGATCAGGTAAAGGTCTACCGCGTGGATTATGAGAACGGCAAGCTGGAGCTGATTGACATTATCCGTGGACCGCTCGAGTCTGCCCCGCGTATGATCCGTTTCTCAAGAGACGGCGAATATGCATATATTCTCTATGAACTGCTCAATATTGTGGAGGTATATCATTATTCTGTGCAGGATAATGAACCGGTTTTTGAGAAGATCCAGTCCATCAGCACTTCCCCGAAGAAGGAGGAGGATACCTGTGCAGCATCGGGTATGGAGATCTCGAAGAGCGGTAAGTATCTGTTCTGCAGCAATGCAGGCGTGAATTCTGTCGTGTGCTATGAGATCGAGGAGAAGACGGGAATGCTCACCCCGGTATTTACGACGAAGGTGAACAGCGATTACCCGAAGATGCTTGCCATCTATCCGGATGAGAAGCATTATCTGACACTGAACAACAATTCCAACGATATTTTCAGCTACACGATCGATTACAAGGACGGTTATTCGCTTGAGACCGGTTCCCCGGTGAAGGTAGACAAGCCGAACTGCATCTATATGCTGAAGCTTGAGGTGGAATAAGCAAATAAAGTGCGAATCAGGAACTGCCGCAATAAGCATAGCGCTCTTTGGACGATAAGTAATATAATATTATCAGAAGACCACACCGTGAGATTTCAGTTGGAAATGCAGATGGAATATTCGTTGGAGAAAAATGTGAGCATTTCTTCCAGCTGAATGTTTGCATCGGATTCCGTGTCTCTTCCACGTTTGGACAATCCGACGGGTGCATGTCCGACACACCGGAGACAATGGGCGGACTTTCTGGTGTCCCTAATGGCACCTCTTCACAGACAATATAAAACCGCGCGAACCGAAACTCGCCGGCATCTGCTATTGAAAATAAGGCAGATGCCGACTCAGACATCGGCTTCGCGCGGTTATGTTTGAAGTGCTATACTGAATTTTCGGCTTTAATGGTAATTAGTTTCATAGTGTATATTTAATGCTCCTTGTAAGATACTAACTGCATTCTACATCTAAGAATAAGGATAGGCAAGATTATCGTTTACAAAAGCATTCTGGTGATTTGACATGAAAATAGGAACAAAAACAAGAATTTTTCCACACATAAAATGAATCATATTTCTATAATAAATGTCAAGAAAGAGAGGGCAGATCAATGAAAACAGACGCACGAGTTCGCTACACAGTACATATGATTCAGAATGTTTTTCTGGAACTTCTAAAAGAGAAACCAGTTGCCAAGATTACGGTAAAGGAAATCTGTGAACATGCAGAAATCAATCGCAGCACGTTTTATAAACACTATCAGGATGTGTATGATCTTATGGAAAAACTGGAGAATGAAGCCGTAGAGGCATTTGAAAAATTATTGGATTCCTATGTACAGAACGAAACTGTACCGGCATTAGTCACTCTGCTGACCTCACTCCGAGAAAATCGAGAACTTCTTTTGCCGTTGCTTGCAAATTCTTCGAATGATGATTTTATGAAACGGCTTACGGATGCCTGTTCCGGATATGCGTTATCTCACCTCACACCGGAGGCGGACTATACGAGTAATCCAAAACAGGCGGCCGTCTATGCTTATCTTGCAGGAGGAACATCAGGAATCATCAGCAATTGGCTGGAAACCGGTACACAGGAGCCTCCGCAGCAGGTTGCCGAATTGATTCAGTCGTTGAATGAAACCGTGTTGACGGTATTGGTTCCCTGAAGTTTTCCAATTTCCTTCAACCATGCAATCTCATCTCGAATCGTCTCATGGAAAGGTCTGGTCTTGTAGCCAAGATCTTTTTTTGCTTTTGAGGAGTCGAAAGCATTATTTCTTGACAGATTATAAATCATGTATTTTGTAAGTGCAGGTGTGGAGCCCTTCTTCTGCGCCTGCTTTTCCAATATATTTGCAACGAAAGAAGCCAGTGGAAGAGGAAGGAAGAAGAGCGGACGTTTGCAGCGACCTTCTTTTGCAACAATGTTTGCAAATTCCGGATAAGTAATGACTTCATTTGCCAGAATATAGCTCTCTCCGGATTTTCCATTTTCTACTGCCAGGATGACTGCGTTTGCAAGGTCTCTTACATCACACAAGTTAAAGGTTCCGTTGATTCCGATGGCAGCTTCTCCGTTCATCTGTTTGAGCAGTCCATCGGTTACCTGTCCGATTGCATTGTCTCCAGGTCCAAGGATGCCGCTTGGAAGTACAAGGCAGGCGTTCAGATGCTGGTTCTTTACTGCATCTAACACAAGCTGGGAGGCCATTGCTTTGGATTTTCCGTAAGCACTGATCACCGGTTCCGGATCGTAATAGCTGATTTCTTTCATTACGGAGCCTTTCGGCGCTTCCGGAATGGAACCAGTGCTTCCTACATATACTAACTTTTTGCATTCTTTATGCTCCAGACACAGATCAATAATATTCTGAGTTCCGCCTACATTGATGTCCATCACAATCTTCGGCATCTCCATGCCGAGTGCAACGATGCTTGCACAGTGCAGAACCACTGTTTCTGTATCCGCATCTACATGGAAGAAAGTTTCTAAAGATGCTTTATCTCTGAGATCACCTTCTACAATCTCTACGTCCTTTGGAATGTATTGAATTGCAGGATCGTTCGGCAGTACAAATGCACGTACGCTTTCGTTCTGCTCCAACAGCTGTCTGCATACTTCACTTCCGAGATATCCTGCCGCACCGGTTACTAAATAAGTTCTTTTATTTGCCATGATAATTCCTCCTGATATTTGTGAATAATTCTACCGGATCTTGCTGCTGCTCATGAGATGGATGCGAACAGCAACAAGAGGTGTTTCTGTTTTTTTGGGGGGGGGGTACAATTGCCAGTATAGCGAGAATGAACAGAAACTCAATCATCAATGTGGAAGGAAATGTAAAATAATCGACAAGGGAGAAGAATCTGTTGGAGAAGTGGGCACGGATGATGAAATTGATGTTATAATATTAAGAATGAATTTACTAAATTACTGAATAGAGGGAAGTATTTGAAATAATGAAGAATATGAAGTTAACCGAAGGACCTATTGTGAAAAATATGCTACTCTTTGCATTACCGATGATGCTGGGTAATTTCTTGCAGCAAATATATAATATCGCAGATATGTTTATTGTGGGACGGTTTATCGGTTCCGACGCATTGGCGGCAGTTGGATCGGCATACACATTGATGACATTTTTAACATCGCTGATTATAGGGCTGTGTATGGGGAGTGGAGCATTATTTTGTGGGAATAGTCTTTATATTTTTGTATAATTTCTATGCGTATCTTTTGCGCTCAGTAGGAAATTCGATTGTACCATTATATTTTTTGGCAGTATCCTCGGTTTTAAACGTTGTTTTGGATTTATATTTTGTGATTTCCCTAAAAATGGGAACGCCCGGAGCAGCGATTGCTACCGTAATTTCACAAGGAACTGCGGGAATTGGCTGTCTGTTTCTTCTGTATGGATTTTACAGAGGGATTGGGCGTGCAGAAATGTCTTTTATACTGACTGTCATTTCTCTTGGAACAAGAGTTGTATTAGCTTATGTCTTTGCACCGATTATCGGCGTAACAGCAATTTGGTGGGCAATTCCTATCGGATGGCTTCTGGCGGATACGGTGGGACTGATATATTACAAAAATGCCTCCCTATCATATATTGACAGGGAAACACTTTATTCAAATAGAAAATCATAAAGTTATGAACCGTGTAGCCTTTTTTGGGTGCTCCTGTAGTTTTGCTTGAAACGAGCAAAGCTACGGGAGCATTTTTATTCGCTATCTTTATATGTCCGGAATTAGAGGACCTCCTTATTCCGAACCCAATTATAGTCAGGTATTCCCTAAAAAGTAATACATGTTCTTAAAATCGAGAAAAGATAATGAAAATGCTAACAAAAACGTGAATTCCTATTCATGGAAAAAAGTACTTTGAGATATTCTATACTTGAAAATAGGAAAGCTGTAAAGGGCAGCATAATTGAAATGAAAAAGGAGAGAACGAAATGATGAATACATTACCACAAGATTTTCTGGTAGGTGCAGCAACTGCAGCACATCAGGTAGAAGGTAACAACATACACAGCGATTACTGGGCAATGGAGCACATGAAATACGGAAATTTTAATGAGCCCTCTTTAGATGCGGTGGATCATTACAACCGTTATGAAGAGGATATCAAGATGGTCGCAGAAGCCGGTCTGAATGCATATCGCTTCTCTATTGAATGGGCAAGAATCGAGCCAAAGCAGGGTGTCTATGATGAGAACGAGATTGAACATTACCGTAAAGTTCTTACATGCTGCCGAGAAAATGGGGTAGAGCCGATCGTGACGATGATGCATTTCACATCTCCAAAATGGTTGATTGAGAATGGCGGTTGGGAGAATGAAGCAACCGTAGAGGCGTTCAAGAACTATTGTCAGTATGTAACAGAGCAGTTGGGCGATCTGATGCATTATGTCTGCACCATCAATGAGGCGAATATGGGAATCCAGGTAGCTGCAATCTCCGCACGTTACAGAGCACAGATGATGGCAAAGATGCAGCGAATGCAGCAGGGTGGAGCAGAAGAGAAAAAGGATCTGGAAGGAACTGCTCAGGTTGGAATGAATTTCAACGACATGATGGCAAATATGCAGAAACAGAAAGAAGAGAACGTGGAAATATTCGGAACAGATACTCTCCAGACATTTGTCAGTGCAAGAACACCGGAGGGTGACATGCTTGTGATTCGTGCACATCAGGCAGCAAGAGCAGCTATGAAAGCAGTAAAACCGGAACTTCAGATTGGTCTTACCTTATCACTGCATGATATTCAGGCACAGGAAGGCGGAGAAGAGACAGCTGCTAAAGAATGGGTGGATGAATTTACACACTACGTTCCTTATATCAAAGAGGATGATTTCTTTGGTTTACAGAACTACTCCCGTTCACTCATTGGACCAAACGGAATTCTTCCGGTTCCGGAGGGAGCAGAGATCACACAGATGGATTATGAATATTATCCGGAAGGCTTAGAGCATGTGATCCGCAGAGTATATGAGGAAATGCCGATGCCGATCATGGTGACAGAGAACGGTATTGCAACAGCAGATGATACACGAAGAGTTGCTTACATTCAGACAGCGATGAAAGGTGTGGAGAACTGTATTCAGGATGGCATTCCGGTCAAAGGATATATGTACTGGTCTATGATGGATAATTTCGAGTGGCAGAAAGGATTCGGAATGACATTTGGTCTGATCTCCGTAGACCGCACAACACAGACACGTACAGCAAAACCAAGTCTTACTGTACTTGGAAATTATACAAAATAATGAAAGGTAAAGATTATTAGAATATGAGAAATGTAATGAAATTAAAAGACAACTGGATGTTTGTGAAAGAAGCAGAGAATGCAGCAGATGCAGCATCAAAGAAAGGAACTGCAGTAAGTCTTCCGCATACATGGAATGCCGTAGACGGACAGGACGGCGGCAATGACTACCACAGAGGTACCTGCTGGTATGTGACAAAATTTCAGAAACCGGAATTAGAAGCAGGAAGTCAGGTATATGTGGAATTCCTTGGTGCATCTGTGATCGCAGATGTCTATCTGAACGGAGAAGCAGTGGCACATCACGAGGGTGGATATTCTACATTCCGTGTGAATCTGACAGATAAGCTGCAGGAAGAAAACGTGCTGGCAGTTGCCTTGAATAATGCAGACAATAATTATGTGTATCCACAGAAAGCAGACTTTACATTCTATGGCGGTCTGTATCGTATGGTGAACTTGATTGTTGTACCGGAAAGCCATTTCGAACTGGATTATGCGGGAGGAAATGGAATTGCAGTGACTCCGACCGTAGAGTGTGACGAAAATCGCGTGCCGACAGGAAAAGCATCTGTGAAGGTGGAGACATGGGTGACAGGAAATGCGGATTCAGTCGTGATTACAATCACAGGAGAAGAGAGTGAATCAAAGACAGTTTCGGTTGTTGACGGACACGCAGAAGCAACATTCGAACTGGAGCACGTTCACCTGTGGGACGGTGTGGATGATCCGTACTTATACCATGCAAAGGCAGAACTTTCAAGCGGAGATGTGACAGAGACTACATTTGGATGCAGAAGCTTCTACACAGATCCGGAAAAAGGATTCGTATTAAATGGACGCGTATATCCACTGCGTGGTGTCAGCCGTCATCAGGATCGTACCGGAGCAGGAAATGCATTGAGCTATGAGATGCACAAAGAAGATATGGAGATCATCAAGGAAATCGGTGCGAACACAATCCGACTTGCGCATTATCAGCATGCACAGGAATTCTATGATTTGTGTGATGAGTATGGAATGGTTGTATGGGCAGAGATTCCGTATATTACTATGCATATGCCAAACGGACGTGCTAACACATTAAGTCAGATGGAAGAGCTTGTTGTACAGAATTACAATCATCCGTCCATTGTATGCTGGGGACTTTCCAACGAAATCACAGCCGCAACACCGGTTGACGAGGATTTACTAGAAAACCACAGATTGCTGAATGATCTGTGCCACAAGTTAGACAAGACTCGTTTCACAACGATGGCAAATGTATTCATGCAGGAGACAGACAGCCCGTTGTTGGAGATTCCGGATGTGAACAGCTATAACCTGTATTTCGGATGGTATCTGGGTGAACTGGAACAGAATGATGAATTTTTTGATGAGTATCATGCGAAATATCCGGATCGTTGTATCGGATTTTCTGAGTATGGTGCAGACGCTAATCCACAGTACCAGAGCACAAATCCGACTCACGGAGATTATTCTGAGACTTACCAGACAGTATATCATGAGCATATGTTGAAAATGATTGAGGAACGTCCATATCTGTGGGCAACACACGTATGGAATATGTTTGACTTCGCGGCAGACGGCCGTGATGAAGGCGGCAAGCATGGAGTGAACCAGAAAGGGCTTGTCACAATGGACAGAAAGCTGAAAAAGGATGCATTCTATCTGTATAAAGCATACTGGAACAAAGAGGACGCTTTCGTTCACATCTGTGGAAGCAGATATGTAGACCGCAAGGAAGACACAACTGAAGTAAAAGTATATTCCAATCAGACAACAGTATCTTTGTATGTAGACGGAACATTGTTAGAAACTCAGGACGGAAGTCGTATTTTCCGATTTGCAGTTCCGATGACAGGGGAGCATGAGATTGTTGCGAAAGCAGGCGCAGAAGAGGACAGCATCCACATCCGTAAGGTAGAGGAAGCAAATCCGGATTACGTGATGGGAGAAATCAAAGATGTTATTAACTGGTTTGATGATGAACCATATAAACCGGAATGCTATTCTATCAAAGATAAAATGAGTGAGATTAAGGCAAGTCCGAAAGCAGGTGCAATTCTAGCAGAACTGATGGCACAGGCACCTGGAGCAGAATCAAGAGGAGATGTGGCAGAAAGTGTCAAAGACAATCCGAATCTGGTCCGCATGATGGGAAGAATGACGCTGGAAAGTATGTTAGGACATATGAAAGACAGTATCACAGAGGAACAGGTGAAGGGCTTAAACCGCATGCTTCAGCAGATTAAAAAAGGCGAATAGGCAGGCCGTCAGTTACAACAAGAAAAACGTAAAGAAAAGAAGGCACATCCGGGAGTTTGGCTTAAACCGGGATGAGCCTTTTTCTTTGCTAACTACAGCTTTGTATTTTTATTCCGATAATCGCTCGGTGACATCCCGAATGCCTTCTGGAAGGAAGAGGAGAAATAACTTCGGGAGCCGAAGGCGAGTTCATCGCTGATTTCCTGAATATTCATAGTGGTTGCACTAAGCAGCAGCTTTGCTTTTTCTAATTTTACCTGTTTAATAAAGTCTGCAATACTGATACCGATTTCTTTCTTGAATTTGTGGGAAAAATAATATTCTGTGTAGCCGGTTCTTTCAGCAAGTTCTGCAATTGAGAACTTCTCCCCGGGGTTCACGGAGATGTAGTCGCAAATATTCTGAATCTGGGAAGAAACATCAGTAGTCTGTTTTGCAGAGCGGACACGCTGCATAAAATCTTCCAGCATAGTATGGGTTAAGTTATTTATGGTAGATGCACTTTTAGCTTCTTCGAGCTTCTGCATGTAATAGTCGTTTAATGTGTAGGCAATGGAAGGATTTAATCCGCCTTCAATCGAAGCACGTGAGCAGAGTACGAGCAGAACAATTACATCATTTTTCTGTTTACGGAGAGAATCACCGATATCAAACTTTACACCACTGCTTAGATTGGTGGATTTGCCAAGAGCCTTCCTATAATCAGGACTTCCTTCCCGGAACATCTGAAGCATCTCCTGCTCGGCTTTCCAGATACCGGCATGTTCATCAGATATCAGTTTGAGGTCATTAGAATCTGAAGTCTGCCCCTGTGGATAAGAAATGTCGGCGGTAGTAATTTTTTCACCTGTAACAGCATAGTGAAACATCAGGGTGTACTGGTAAAGACTTGAGGAAGGCATTACCGGAATCTGATCGATCTGCCGAAATATTTTCGAGCGAAGTTTTACAGAAAGCGTACGCGAATCCAGGTCTTTTTTAATTAACAAATGCGAGTTCTTGCCCCTTAAAATAGGTCCCAGCATATGAATGTGCTTTAATTCAGTCTCCTCGTATTCGAAAACAGAAATGTAAAGAAGACCCATAGAGGAATCCAGCCATATCGGTGTGCGTTTTCCGGATGTGACATATTCTTGTAAAGTGTCAGCAAAATCCAGAATAGAGGAGGCATCACTGATTACAAGATCCTGAGGGCAGTTTGTATGAATAAGTTCTAATTCAGGAGTATACGTCCATAAATACACATCATAATTGCAGCGCAGCATTTCTTTGAAAAATTCCAGCCGTTCATTTATTGTCATCTCATATCCTCCACTTTTCATTATTATTTATTCAAAGATTTCGAATTCTATATTTCTTCTATCCACGGGAGAAGCAACGATATATCGGATTCATACTCAAATCGAAGTGTTCCGGTTTCAAAAAGTTCCGGTTCATTGGCAATCGTACAGAAGATGTACTGGCTCAGTGCAGATTTCAAAGCAAGGCAGTCTCCGTCGGGCGTTTCAAAAAACACCTCTCCGGTACATTTCTTCAATTCTTTTAAAAAAGCCATCATATCAATCTTTCCTTTTAGTTTCATAAGATTAAGTCCTTTCTTCTTTCTATTATAATCCTTTCCTTTTATTATGGAAGATAAAGCTGAGTGAAAAGACAATTTTATCGTGAAAATGTTATGAGATTCGTCATGTGATATATATATCATGAAAAAAGAAACGAAAACACGAAAAATTTGTTACACAACCGGGGTGGCACTTTTATAATCAAGATAAAGAATCAAAACAAAAAAGGTATTGGGAGGAACATAAGAATGAAAGAAAAGAAGAAAAAATTAACCCAAAGTGAAATTGACGGTGTGCAGTATCGCCGTGCGAAATTGTGGCAGATCATCTGTTATGCATGTAACGCCTTCATTGGAATGAGCGTGTATTCGTTGATTGGAATGGCAAGCTACAGTGCAAGTATTGGATTCGGAGTTGCAACGGCCGTTGTGGGTGTGATTTTGACATGTACACGTATTCTGGATGGAATTACAGACCCGCTGCTTGCATTTGTGTACGACCGCGTAAACACAAAGTTTGGTAAAATTCGGATCCTAATGGTTGCAGGATGGGGCATTGAAGCAATAGGACTGCTGGGAATGTTCAGCTGGTTGACAGGGAAGTTTACAGGTATTGCAGGTATCGTTGTATTCACAGTACTTTATGTTGTATATGTAATTGGATATACTATCGTAAATATGACAGGACAGACAATTCCGGTACTGATCAGTAATGATCCAAAACAGCGTCCGACAATCGGCGTATGGGTGACAGCATTGAACTATCTGCTCCCGATGACATTGGGAATTGTATTTAATGTAGTACTTCTTCCTAAGTTTGGCGGAACAATCAACCTGGAATACCTCTCAGCAGTATGTAAGTTAGTAATTATGATTTCATTTATTGGACTTGTTCTTGTATGTCTAGGGGTAAGTGAGTTTGATAAACCGGAGAACTTTGAAGGATTGAATGTAAAAAAAGAACCATTGAAAGTGAAAGATATGGTTGCTGTTCTGAAGGAAAACAAACCTCTGCAGTGTTACGTTGCGGCAGCTGCATCAGATAAGATTGCACAGGTAACAGCGTCACAGGCAGTCATTACGACAATGATGGGTGGAATTATTATCGGAAATATGGGATTATCTTCTATATTAGGAATGGTTTCTATGCTGCCATCGATTATATTTGCAATTTTTGGTGCAAGATATGCAGGAAAGCACGGAAGTCAGGAAGCAATTACCACATGGACAAAGGTATGTCTGGTATTGGGTGCAATCTTAATTGTATTCTTCGTTGTTATAGATCCGAGTAAAATCGGTGTGATGTTCAGTTCAAGTATGATTATCTATGTGGTACTGACATTATTTTTAAACGGAGCAAAAATGTGTGTGTCGACGGCAAATACTTCATTTATGGCAGACATCGTTGACTATGAGTTAGACAGAACAGGAAAATATGTTCCGGCAGTTGTATCCGGTACATACAGCTTCCTGGATAAAATTATCAGTTCATTTGGTGCGTTGATTGCATCTGCATCAGTAGCTCTGATTGGATATACATCAACGATGCCACAGCCGGGAGATGAGTGTACAACTGGTGTATTGGTGTTGACAATTGGTCTTACATATGCACTTCCGATGTTGGGGTGGATCTGCACATTGGTTGCTATGAAATTCTGTCATCTCAATCGTGAGGATATGGTAGCGGTTCAGAAACGTATCGCAGAAAAGAAAGAGGCTCTGAAACAGCAGAAGGCTCAATAATATGGAAAATGTAGAAATTACAGTTTGGCGGAAGCTAAACTGGAATTTTTACAATAAGGCATATGGGGAAGGAGAAAACGATGCAAAATCAGGAAATATTTAAGAGACCGGTATGGAAAGCAATATTTTCCATGGGGATCCCATCCTTGATCTCGGTTCTGGTTATGATAATCTACAACATGGCGGATATGTATTTCATTGGCTTTTTGAATGATTACACACAGGTTGCGGCAGTATCCCTTATTATGCCGGTGTTCAGTATTATGACAGCGGTCAGTATGCTGCTTGGAAATGGTGGCTGCACCCTGATTGCGCAGGCACTCGGAGCAGGAGAGAAGAAACGGGCACGCAGCTATATGAGCTTGTGTATCTGGACAGCCATTTTATTAGGAGTGATTATAGCAGGTCTGATTATAGTTTTTTCGAATCCTTTGTTGAAATTCCTCGGAACCAATGAGGAAATGTGGCAGTATGCAAGAAATTACATGCTTATTCTGGCAGTGGGGTCACCGGCAATGCTTTTGAATTATGAAATTGCCTGTCTTGTCAGGGGAGAGGGTGCGATTAAACCAGGTTTAATTGCCAATTTTGTCTCAACCGGTATGAATATTCTTTTGGATCCGGTGTTGATCCTTGGTGTGAAAATGGGTGTATCAGGAGCCGCACTGGCTACCGTGCTGAGTAATGTAATTGGCATTGTCTATCTGATTTGGTATAAAATGCATCATGAAATGATTCTGACATTCAATCCGAAACCGGCGAGAGAAAGTGTACGACATCTGGGGCGAGTATTTGCACTTGGATTTCCAAATGCCATTTCCAACATTTTAAATGGGTTTGCATCAACATTCAGCAACCAACTCCTTGTACTGTACGGAACAAGTGCAGTTGCGGCGATGGCGGCAGCAGGCAAGGCAACGATGATAGTAGGATTACTCCAGATGGGGCTCTGTATGGGTGTTCAGCCACTGATGGCGTATTATTACGGTGCCGGGGATATGAGACGTATCAAAGAGGTCGTGATGAAGTTATTTATTCTTACATTAGGGATTGGCGTTGTTTTCGGAGCGGTGGGAATGCTTGGAAGCAAAGCTCTGGTTGGTCTGTTTATCCGGGATTTGGAAGTTGTTGAGCTGGGACAGAAGATTGTCTGCATTCAGTTGTTGTCTGCTCCATTTGTAGGGATATATTATATCGGACAGAATTTTATGCAGGCGACAGGGAGTGCTTTGATGGCGACGATTACATCAGTTTTGAGGCAAGGAGTACTACTCATACCGCTTCTTTACATTATGAATGCGATCATGAAGATGATGGGTATTCCAACCGCACATGTGATGGCCGATTTTATTTCGATTGTAGTGACATCGGTACTTACGGTAATTATTTATAAAAAAGTGAAGAATCAACTGAAACAAAAGAGGGAGGCTTAATTATGAAATATTTTTGTAATCCGGTAAATATCAATTACCGCTATCAGTTTAACATGGATCCAAGAGAGGGGGCGTTGAAGGTTGCCCGCGAGGCGGCAGACCCGTCCATGATTTATTTCAAAGGAAAGTATTATATTTTCGCATCGATGAACTTAAGTGTCTGGGTGTCAGAAGATCTGGCTCACTGGGAGAGTCATCGTCTGCCGGAGAACCTTCCGCTGTATGATTACGCACCGGATGTGCGTGTGATGGGCGAGTATGTGTACTTCAGCGCATCAAGACGCGGAGAGGTTTGTAATTTCTACCGCACGAAAGACATCCTAAACGGAGAGTATGAAGAGATTCCGGGAACCTTTGATTTCTGGGATCCGAACCTGTTCGTGGATGATGACAAAAGAGTGTATTTCTACTGGGGATGTTCCAATACAACACCGCTCTGGGGCGTGGAGATGGATCCGAAAACCATGCTGCCACTCGGCGAACGCCAGGTGATGATTGAGGGAGATGCATTTGCCAAAGGGTACGAACGTGCAGGAGAGGATCACTGTCAGTGGCCACTCTCAGATGAAGAGATTGAGATCCGTTTTCAAGGATTTTTGAAAATGAATCATCAGACAGAGGAGCAGCTTCCGAAAGAACTAGTTCCGTTGATTAAAGGCATGCTCAGTCAGAAACCATACATTGAGGGTGCATGGATGGATAAGTGGGACGGAAAATATTACTTACAGTATGCATGTCCGGGGGCGCAGTATAATGTCTATGCGGACGGTGTCTATATCGGTGACAGCCCGCTCGGGCCATTTACATTGGCGAAGAACAATCCATTCTCCTATAAGCCGGGCGGATTTCTCCCAGGTGCAGGACATGGTTCAACGATGGAGGATACAGCGGGAAATCTGTGGCATACCTCGACCATGCGAATCAGTGTGAACCAGCAGTTCGAGCGTCGTGTCGGGCTCTGGCAGGCAGGAAGGGATGCAGACGGAGAGTTATTCTGCAACCAGCGTTATGGTGACTGGCCGATGGAAGTGACAGGCGAGAAGCAGGATCCATGGGAGAATCCAAAGTGGTATCTTTTAAGTTATGGAAAACAAATGACAGCTTCTTCTTGTGAAGAAGGAAAAGGTCCGGAAAAAGCTGCCGATGAGAATGTACAGACATGGTGGAGAGCAGCATCTGAGAAGCCGGGAGAATGGCTACAGATTGATCTTGGCAAAAACTATGATGTGCGTGCCGTGCAGATCAACTTTGCAGATGATAAGATTGACATTCCGGTTCCAGGGAAAATTAAAGGAACACAGACACAGCCAAGATATATCGAAGAGCAGGATCATGTGACGAGATGGATTCTGGAAGGCTCTGTGGATGGCGAGCATTATGAAGTGTTGGAGAATAAATCACAGGCGGAGACAGATCTGCCGCATGATTTGGTTGTGATGGAAGAGGGAAAACAGATTCGTTATGTGAAGTTGACGATTCTGGAGATCCCATATGATCAAAAACCATGTATCTCAGGATTACGTGTATTCGGTATCGGGGAAGGTGCGAAACCAGAAGTGCCAGAATTCGAGGCAGTACGCGAAGGTGATGTGGATATGAACGTGTCCATCAAGGAAAATGGAGCAATGGGCTACAACATCCTATGGGGACATGCGCCGGAGAAACTGTACCACAGCTATATGGTATTCGGAAATACCAAAAAGGTAGGAGCGCTTGTTAAAGGACAGGACTACTGGGTGAGAGTGGATGCTTTCAATGAGAGTGGAATCACAGAAGGTACTGTGAAGAAATTATAAAAAGGAGCGTCACACGATGCCAAAATTATTTGCAACAGGAAATTCAGAAATCAGTTCCCGTGAAAAGAGAAACATGGAGCGTGCCAGAAAGGTGGCATCCCAGGGAATGGTATTATTGGAAAACAAGGGAGTACTTCCGATTGACAAATCCGTCAAAACAATTGCATTGTTCGGTAACGGTGCAAGAAGAACCATCAAAGGCGGAACTGGTTCGGGAGATGTCAACAGCCGCTTTGTGGTGAACGTGGAACAGGGACTGGAAGATGCAGGCTTCAGTCTGACGACGAAAGCATGGATGGATACATATGATACACAGGTAGAGACTGCCAGAATGGGATATTTTGGAGAACTTCAGCAGGAGATGGCAGCAAAAGGAATGGCTGCTGTGATGAAAATCTTTACGGAGCCATTTGTAGAGCCGGCAATTTCCGGAGTGAGTCAGAAAGAAATTGATGCGATGAAAGCAGACCTTGCCATTTACGTGCTCTCCCGTAATTCCGGAGAGGGAAAAGACAGAACTCCGGGGGCAGGAGATTATGAGCTGAGTGATACAGAAAAAACTGCAATTGCAAATCTTGCCAACGCCTACGGGAATCTGATTGTAGTGCTGAATGTAGGCGGCGTTATTGATACAAAATTCTTACGTGCACAGGAAGGCATCGGTGCAATCTTGCTAATGAGTCAGGCGGGCAATATCGGCGGACATGCGCTTGCAGACGTACTGACAGGCAAGGTATCTCCGAGCGGTCATCTGACAACAACATGGGCAGAGAACTATGAGGATTATCCGAATGCGAAGACGTTTAGCCATATGAACGGAGATATCCATGATGAATATTATGAAGAGGGAATCTATGTCGGATATCGCTATTTCGATACCTTTGATGTGACTCCGGCTTATCCGTTTGGCTATGGAAAATCCTATACAACATTTGACGTAAAGACAGAAGAAGTGACTGCAGATGCGAAACAGATTTCCGTAAAGGTATGTGTGACAAATACCGGCGCTACATACAGCGGAAAAGAAGTGGTGCAGGTATATTATTCCGCTCCGACAGGCAAACTGGAAAAGCCGTATCAGGAACTGGCAGCCTATGCGAAGACAAAGGAACTTGCTCCGGGTGAGAGTGAAGAGCTTATTATCACTTATCAGGTGGATCGCATGGCATCTTATGATGTACAGAGAGCCTCTTATGTATTGGAAGCAGGAACCTATTATGTCAGAGTTGGTGTGAATTCCAGAGCAACGAAGGTGTCAGCCGCAGTTGTGCTGGATCAGGAGACTGTGACAGAAGTACTGTCGAATCGCCTTGTATTGGACTGCGAGATGAATGAGTTATCATCAGCAGATGTGACACCTTATGGTTATGCAGAGGAAGAGGCTGAAAAAGAGCAGGCTTGTAAGCTCGATATCGCTTCCACTGATATCGAAACAAAAACTGTGACCTATGAGGAAACGAATGCAGAGATTGCTGCAAACACTTCAGAGAAAAAGATTACGATGCAGGATGTCATGTCAGGGCAGGCGACCTTAGATGATCTGGTTGGTCAGCTGACCATTCCGGAGATGGCAGAATTATGCGTCGGTACATCCAGAGGAAATATGGGCGGTGACACTGCTATCATTGGCAGTTCCTCTGCAGTTGTACCGGGGGCGGCGGGAGACACCACTTCCCTGATGATTGAAGATCGTGACATTCGCAATCTGGTACTGGCGGACGGACCGGCAGGACTTCGACTGTCGAAGCATTTCAAGGCAGATGCAGAAGGCAATGTGATTCCGGGAACAAGTGATGCGCCAATTCCGGGAATGGACTTACTTATGGCCGGTTCACCAAAGCCGGAGATTCCGGAAGATGCCATTGACTATTATCAGTACTGTACTGCAATCCCGATTGCCACACTGCTTGCCCAGACATGGGATGTGGATGCAATCAAAGAATGCGGAGATATTGTCGGGGAAGAGATGAAAGAATTCGGTGTGACACTGTGGCTGGCACCGGGGATGAATATTCACAGAAATCCGTTGTGCGGACGTAACTTCGAATATTATTCCGAGGATCCGCTTGTTGCAGGGAAATGTGCGGCAGCAGATACATTGGGCGTACAGCAGCATGCCGGAGTTGGCACAACTATCAAACATTTCGCACTGAATAATCAGGAAGATAACAGAATGCACACGAATGCACACGTCAGTGAGAGAGCGGCTCGTGAGATTTATCTGAAGGGATTCGAGCTTGCAGTCAAAGAAGCAAAACCGATGTCCATTATGACATCCTACAATCTCATCAACGGAATCCATTCTGCCAATAATAAAGATTTGTTGACAGCCATTACGAGAAATGAATGGGGATTTGACGGAATCGTTATGACAGACTGGGGGACAACCGGCGGTATGGAGATGAATCAGGGAATGGAATTCAAGTACGGATGCTCCAGTGCAGCAGGATGTATCAAGGCAGGAAATGATCTGACGATGCCTGGAAAACAGGAGGATGTGGATGAGATTATCGCTTCAGTAGGTGCGAAAGATGGCGATGTAGTCTGCCCGATCACACTTGGAGATCTTCAGACCTGTGCGAAGAGAATGTTGAATACGATCATGAAGAGTTCGGCATATATGGAATAAGTGAGGAGACAAGATAACATGGCAGTAAAAGCAATTCAGTTAATTCAGATCGGAACGGCAATGGGTTCCGAAGAAAAGGCAAGAGAAACGATCCGCCTGATGAAAGAAGCCGGATATGACGGAATCGAGCTGAATGGATTCATGATGAAAAAGATGCCGCCGATCGTTCGTGTTCTGACAACCCTTGCGGGGATGCCGATTGGAAAGACAGCGAAATTAGACTGGAAGAAGTTGATTGCGGACACCGGACTTAAGGTGGTCAGTATCCACGAGGATCTTGGAAGCATTCTTAGAAATCCGCAGGAAATTATGGAAGAAGCAAAAACATTTTCCACAAAGTATATTGTCATTACGGGAATGCATCGGTTTGATTATTCCAATATGGCAGCGGTACTGGAATTGGCACAGAAGCTAAATAAGGCAGGAAAAATTCTGAAAGAAGGAGGCATTTCCTTGTTATATCACAATCACAACTGTGAATTCCGCAAAGTGGGAGCGGGAAAATGTGCCTACGATGTGCTGATTGAAAAGACAAATCCGGAATATGTCAACTTCGAATTCGATTCTTACTGGGCGACAGAGGCCGGTGTGGATACGATTGCTCTCATGGAACGCTTGGGAGAGCGGATGAAGCTCTACCACATCAATGACCGAGGAACAAGGATGAGCGGACCGGGAGGACAGATTCTCAAATCGGACAGTATGGAACTTGGATACGGTAATATGAACCTGACGAAGATGGTGGAGATTGCACAGAAAAGCGGTGTGGATGCCGTGATACTGGAAAGCCATAAGAACTGGGTGGACAAGTCCCCGGTGAAGTCGTTCCAGCTCAGTGCGAAGTTTATGAATGAGCATGTGAAAAATTAGCTTCAAAAAATGTTGCTCTCAAATTCAGAAAGAATCATTTGAATAACAGGAGAAAATGGGAATATGAAGAAACAAAAATTCAATCATGACTGGATATTCACAGTTGGAAGCGGAAGCTCCCTGGATGCATTGGCTGGTGGGAACAATACGGCAAAACAGGTGACTCTGCCGCGTGATGCATCAATAGGAAGAGAGCGAAACCCGGAAGAACCGAACGGAAGCGGAAATGGATTTTTCCGAGAGGAAAGCTATGTGTACACCAAGACATTTTCGATGAATGCAGATGATAAGGATAAGAATGTATATCTGGAGTTTGAAGGGGTATACCAGAATGCTTTTGTATATGTAAACAATTCATTTGCCGGGAAATGCCCGTACGGATATAGTAATTTTTATGTTGATATCACAAAATATCTGAACTACAACGAACCGAATGCATTAAAAGTAGTTGTCAAAAATGGAGTTCCGAGCGGACGCTGGTATACAGGAGGCGGAATTTACAGAGATGTCAATCTGATGATTGCTGATCGTCTTCATCTTGTTCCGGACAGTGTACAGCTTGCAGCAATTGAAGTGGAAGATGATCAGGCAATCATTCGGGCAAAGTCAACAATCGCTTACACAGGAATCGGAATCCGGGAGATTGCACTGTGCACGGAACTGATGGATGCAGAAGGAAATGTGGTTGCTGCAGATGAAATGCCGGTGATGGTCGAGGAACATTCTGAACAGGAATATCAGCAGAAAATGTATGTACCAAATCCAAATCGTTGGGATGCGGAGAATCCATACCTGTATACTTATCGTACGTATATCAAAGAAAATGATTCCGTGATTGATGAGGAAACAGGAACCTTCGGAATTCGTAAACTTCAGTTGGATACAAAACACGGATTGAGAGTGAATGGAAAAGTTATAAAACTCCGCGGCGGATGTATTCATCATGATAACGGAATTATCGGAACAGCAGAATTTACGCATTCTGCGGAGGAGCGGGTAAAGAAACTCAAAGAAACCGGCTTCAATGCAATCCGCAGTGCCCATTATCCGATGAGCCGGAAGCTGTTGGAAGCATGCGACAAATACGGAATGTATGTTATGGATGAGTATTCGGATGTATGGGTAAGTACCAAGGTGGAATTCGATTATAGTACACAGATGACAGAATGGTGGGAACACGATATCGAAAATCTGGTGAAAAAAGATTATAACCATCCGTGTGTGATTATGTACTCCATCGGAAATGAGATTCCGGAGGCGGGAAATAAATTCGACGTGCAGTGGGGCAAAAAACTAGCAGATAAATTGCGTTCTCTCGATGATACCAGATATACGACAAACAGCCTGAATCTCCTTCTGGCCATCATGAATGATCTTCCAAAATTAATGGCGCAGAATGCAGCCGCACAGGCAGCAGCGAATACAGAAACAGATCAGCCTCAGGAAATCAACAGCATGATGAACAATCTGGGGGCAATGATGGCACAGTTCATGGCAAGTGATTTTGCAGCTGAGAAAGTGAAAGAGGCATGTGCCCAGGTGGATATTACCGGTTACAACTATGCGGCAGCACGCTATGAGATTGATGGAAAACTGTTCCCAAACCGCATCCTTGTAGGTTCCGAGACCAATCCGCCGGATTTGGACAAAAACTGGGAACTGGTCGAGAAATTGCCATATGTAATCGGGGATTTCGACTGGACAGCATGGGATTATATCGGAGAGACAGGAATTGGGAAAATTAATTACACAGATCAGCAGAGCATGGGATTTTACGCACCATATCCTTGCAAAATTGCCTATTGCGGAGATATCAATATTCTCGGAAATCGCAGACCGATTTCCTATTGGAGAGAACTGATCTGGGGATTAAGAAAAGCACCGTACATTGCCGTACAGCTCCCGCAGCATTACGGAGAACCACAGAGTACGACACAGTGGAGTATGTCCGATGCAGTCCGCAGCTGGAACTGGAACGGATACGAAGGGAAACCTGTAAAAGTAGAAGTGTATGCTGCAGCCGATGAAGTAGAAATGTTGATTAACGGGCAGCGTGTGGAGCGTAAGAAAGTCGGAGAAACAAAGAAATACATCACAATTTTCGACACCACATATCATGCCGGAAAAGTAGAAGTTATTGCGTACAGCGACGGAAAAGAATGTGGCAGAGATGAAATACTGACAGCTTCAGACGAGGTTGTGATTGCCGCAAAAGCAGACCGTACACAGATTCCGGCAGATGGAAGTGACATCGCCTATATCGACATCTGTATGCAGGATGCTTTGGGAATTTTGAATCCAAATGCAGACAAAGCGGTATCTATAAGCCTTGACGGTCCGGGAGAAATTATGGGATATGGAAGTGCGGATCCGGAATCGGAGGAAAACTATTACGATATGGTTGCGAAAGCATACGAAGGAAAACTTCGTGCTGCAGTACGCGGAACCGGGGAAACAGGCAAAATCGTAGTAACATTATCGGCGGATGGATTAGAGTCAGTAAAAGTAGATGTTGAAGCCGTATAAGTACAGTAATCATTGAAATGATTTCATAATAGAAGGAGGAGCTGACATAAGTTGGCTCCTCCTTTTATCTCTCAAGGAGAAAGGGAAGAGTTTACAATTGCTCCAATTCTCCCAGCATATTTGTAACAACATCCTCCGGCAGTCCGAGCATCGGAGCGAGAGCTTTGAAAGTCATACCGTAAGCGGCCTTTGCCTGTTCATTTTCTGCAAAGCCAGGCAGATACTTGTCTACAATTGCTTTGGCGTCAGTGTTCTCCATGATAGCAGCAATTGTGCTGTCTGCGTTTAATTTTCCTCCGGTCAGGATTTCAGGATGCTTCCAGCTTGTCACATTCTTGCTTCCGGCGGAGAGTGCACCATCGACAGGAATTGCAGCTCCGGTGATGTACCGTGACATATCACTTGCGAGGAAGAGTGCAAGATAGGCACATTCCATCGGATCGCCCATACGTCCGGCAGGACAGTCATTTGCGAAGAAATCCATTGCCTGTTCCGGTGCATCTCCGAAGATACTTGTTTTCGTGTATCCCGGACAGATTGCATTGACTGTGATCCCGTATTTAGCATAATCCAGTGCAGCGACGCGTGTCATTCCGACAACTCCGAATTTGGTTGCGGTGTAAAGAGCCTGACCACGTTGCGGCATGAGTCCTGCGATAGAAGCAACATTGATGAGAAATCCGCCTTCACTTTTGGATTTGAAGATTGCTTCCGCACCATATTTCATTCCGGCAAAGACGCCTTTGCTGTTCAAGTCAAAGATTTTCTCATAATCATCCAAATCATATTCATGAAGAGGACTTCCGCCCATGCCGATACCTGCATTGCTCACAACTCCGTCGAGACGTCCATAATGAACAACTGCCTTATCTACGAGATCTTTAATCGCATTTCCGTCACTACAATCTGTCTGAACAAAAATTGCGTCCCCTCCATTGTTGATAATATCGTTCACTACAGCTTGTCCCTGTTCCACACTTCGTGCGGCACAGATTACTTTCATGCCATTTGCTGCATAGCAGCGGGCAATTGCCTCTCCAATTCCACGGCTTGCACCGGTGACGATTGCTACTTTTCCTTCTACACTTTTGAAATCCATAAATAATATCCTCCTGATGAGTTCATAATTGAATTTAGAAAATACATTTCTATGAGACAAGTTTAAAAGGAAGAATGAAAATGAAGGAATAAAAAATCGTGATTTTGAGTGCAAATTCGTGTAAAAGAGGTTGTGACATGTATTCGGAAACAAAATCAAGAGAAATAGAACTTGAGATGGGGAGAGTGATGTGGGAAGGGGCTGACCCCAATGTGATGCCATTTCAATTTATAGAAAAATATGTTCTAAGGTTATCAGAAAAGTGAGATTAGTGAATTGGTGTGATTGCTGAGAGAAAGAGCAAGGCTCCGTGCAGGAAATTCACCGGTTCCTCTTTTAATGCTGTAGAGCTTGCAGCATCTCCATCGTTAGAACTTGCATATATCGTAGCTGCCCCGAGAATGGCATATTATATGACCTACAGTACGAGAATTTACGATATTTATTTAAAATACATTGCACCGGAAGATATGCATGTGTATTCTATAGATGAAGTTTTCATGGATGTAACGGCGTATCTTTCAACCTACAAGATGACAGCCCATGAGTTGGCACTTAAAATGATTCGGGATGTCCTTGGGGAAACCGGTGTTACGGCAACGGCCGGTATTGGCAGCAACATGTACCTTTGCAAGATTGCCCTGGATATTGTGGCAAAGAAGATGCCAGCAGATAAGGATGGGGTGCGTATCGCAGAGCTTACGGAGCGAAGCTACAGGAAATTATTATGGAATCATACGCCACTGACCGATTTCTGGAGAATAGGCAATGGATACGCCAAGAAACTTATGGAAAACGGCATGTTTACAATGGGGATGGGGGCTACTACAATAGCTGAGATTCGGGCATATAAACCACAGAATAACAGTGTAAGCTCCAGGCAGGTATTGCATTGCCCTATACAGCAGAGAAAGCAAAGCTTATTGTGAAGGAGATGACGGATTTACTGGTTCTTGACCTCGTGGATAAGAAACTTCTTACAGACCAGATGGTGCTTCATATTGGATACGATATCGAAAGTCTGACAGATCCGGAGGTTCGAAGAAAGTATCAGGGCGAGCTGATGGGAGTAAGTGGATATAATCTTGCGGTCTCTCTCGTATGGTTTTTGGCATTGATGCTGGGAACAGGAGTACTTCCGCATGTAATGGACATTACAATCAATTATGGATCTGATACATATTGGTGCAGAGGAGGTATTTTTGTTAATCTCTGTATTGTGTTTTTAATCATTCTTACTATTACGGGATTTGGGTATACTATCAGTTACAAAATAGTGGAGATAAAGTGTATTCATTTGGACGGTGGATTGGATGGAGCAATGGAAGTAAATGATGCCGCTATGAATGCAAATCTGAAAGGACAAATAGCAAAAGCGGCAGGGGGAGCGTATGTTGATACGAAGGCGCTTACAGGCCCGATGGCTATTTTGTCAAGGTATTGTGTGCAAAATGGTGTAAGTATAATGAATTCGCGTGTGTTTAAGTGGATAAACAGAGCATGCATTGCAGCGCAGATTATATTTGCTGTTGCTTGTTTCTGTATCTTTATTCAATATTAGTAGTCGGGAGAAGTTAATGGGAAAGATAATAATTCACAAATCGCTTTTAGGCCATATAAAGATTGACGGAAGTTTTATTGATGATAAAGTTAAAGAGTTAGAAATGGCTAGTGGAATATATGATATAGTTGGCGGAACAGATTGCGATTCATCATATAATACAGAAAGCTATCAGCATGGAAGTAAATCCAGTATAACCTGGGGAATACATGAAAAAGTGAAAATTGACGATAAATCCGTTTGCCATGTGCATGTAAAAAGAAAATTGTCATTTTTATATATTGTTCCGGTAATCAAAGTGAAATATGAGAGTAATGAGGTATTATAAAATGTCAGATATCAAAGGTAAGATAGTTTTAAAAAAACCTTTCATTTGTGAATGTTGTATCAGAAGTGATAGGGTATACAAAACTCTAAATTCTTTCAAAAAAACACAATGGTTGAACTATCAGCAGGCAAGCATATGATTAATGTGGGTATCGGTTATGATGAAATGCCAGAGAGCAGCAGAGTATATAGTGCGGATACTTGGGCATGGGAAAGCGATAAAGCAATAGAAATCGGTGAAAATGCTTTGCTTATTTCGATAAAGAGAAAATGGCATTTATTTAGGCCGGTTACAGTAGAAGCTGAAATAATAAAATAGTGGAAACATACTGCAAGGAGATAATGATGAGTAAGTTGAGTTTTGATAAGAAAACCTTTAACTGGGGCTATGGTTTTGTCTATACCTTCCAAAGTCGAAGTTAGAAGACCACAGTCACAATTATTATGAATTCTATTTCTTTTTGGAAGGAAATGTATCGATTGAAATTGCAGGAGAAAGGCGTCCGCTTCAGTACGGAGATGTCGTTCTAATTCCGCCGGAAGTGGCACACCATGTTGTGATTCATGATGTGGAAATGCCGTATCGCAGATTTGTCTTTTGGATTAGCAAAGAGTATGCAAATCAGTTGATGCAGTTGTCACAAGCTTACGGATATCTGATGCAACAGGCAGCGGTGACTGGTAAATACATTTTCCATAATGATAGAATTTCGTTTAACGCAATACAGACAAAGGTGTTTCGTTTGATAGAAGAAATCCACTCCAATCGTTTTGGAAAAGAAGCGAAGATATCTTTGTGCCTGAATGATCTGATACTTCATTTGAATCGAACAGCATATGAGCAGGAGCATCCGAAGAGTCAGAAAGAGGAGCAGAACTTATATGAGAATCTGATGGATTATATCGAAGAACATCTAGATGAGGAATTGACATTAGAGAAGCTGGCAGGTGAATTCTTTGTCAGCAAATACTATATTGCGCATATCTTTAAAGAAAATATTGGACTATCCATTCATCAATATATCATGAAAAAAAGGCTGTCTGTTAGTAGGGATGCCATTCTCACCGGATACAAAATCACAGAAGTATACTTGATGTATGGATTTAAAGATTACTCTAGCTTCTTTCGGGCGTTTAAAAAGGAGTACGGAATATCGCCGAAGGAATTTCGAGAGATGAATTCGGTGGATGTAAACGAATTTACGAACAAAATATAGAAATCATGAATGTAATAATTTTTGCCATTCGCTATAATTTCTATTATGAGATACCCTATGTATAATGGAAATGAAGGAGAATATTCGAATATGAAAGCGATAAAACTTAGAACAGAGCAGAAGGTAAATCCAATCGGAATAGACGGGAAAGAACAGTTCCTCTCATGGATTTGTGAGGACGGAATCTCTCAGAGTGCATATCAGATTAAAGCATGTACTGGAGATCAGACCATTTATGATAGCGGTAAAGTGGCAAGTCAGGACATGCATCATCTGTTGGAACTGAATCTGGAAAGCAGACAGCGTGTCTGCTGGAAGGTGCGTCTGTGGGATGAAAAAGACGAAGCCGGAGAATGGAGTGAAGAGGCTTATTTTGAAATGGGTCTCTTAAGCGATGAAGATTGGAATGCCCAGTGGATCAATCCAGAACTTTCCAAACTTACAACAAAGGAATACGACTGCAGTGATGCAATCAATGCACAGGCAAAGAGGGAATGGGAAACACGGGAAATCGAAGGCGAGTATGAAGTACATCAGCCTGCAAGCTACCTGCGACGTGTATTCAGTGCACCTGAGGGAACAATGAAAAGATTCTATATTACCTGTCACGGGTTATATGAGGCATGGCTAAATGGAAAACGTGTAGGTGATGCCGTTCTGATGCCGGGCAGTAGCAATTACAATAATGAGCTTATTTATCAGACATATGATGTTGCAGATTTATTGCGTGAAGGTGAGAATGAGCTGGTGATTGTTCTTGGTGATGGCTGGTATCGTTCTACATCCGGAGTCGATGGTGACCGCGGTGTGTTCGGACAGGAACTGGGATTATTATGTCAGTTGGAAGTGGATGGAGAATCGGTGCTTGTATCTGATGAGACATGGGAAGCAAGTCAGGCAGGACCTCTGCAGCAGAATGATATGCAGCAGGGAGAAGTATACGATGCGAGAAAAGAAACATTTGCCACAGAAAACGGCGTGTGGCATCCGGTAAAAACAGAAGACTTTGATAAGAACCTGCTGAAAGGAATGAATACTGTCCCAATCAAGGAAATGGAGAACTTCGAAGGTAAACTGATTCAGACTCCGAATGGAGAGACGATCATCGATTTCGGACAGAATCTTGCCGGATATGTGGAATTTACTGTATTTGGTAAAGACGGTGAAACGATTGTTCTGACTCATGGAGAGTCTTTGGATGAGAACGGGAACTTCACGACGGAGAATTTCCAGGATCGTAAACGCCACAAAGAGGGCGGTACGTATCAGATGATTTCATACATTTGCAAGGATGGAGAGAATCACTACAAGCCGAGATTTACCATCATGGGATTCCGCTACGCAAAAGTGGAGACAATACTTGATCTGTCAGATGCAACATTTATCGCGCATGCAGTGTATTCCGAGATGGAAGAGACAGCAGACTTCACTTGTGGAAATGCGGATGTGAACCAGTTGGTATGGAACAGTAAATGGAGTCAGAAGGGCAACTTCTGTGATGTGCCGACCGACTGCCCGACTCGTGAGAGAGCAGCGTGGACAGGAGATGCGGGACTTTATGTCGATACGGGGCTGATGCTGATGGATAGTTATAATGTATATAGAAAATGGCTGGCGCAGTGTCGTTACGGACAGTATCCGGAAGGCAAGGTGGCAAATATCGCACCGCCGAACAGCAAAGGAAGCTTTATGACAGCGATGCTGGCAGGTTCTGTCGGCTGGGGGGATGCCTGCATTATTGTGCCAATGGCAATGTATCGTAAGTATGGAGATGTTCGTATACTGGAAGAAAATTATGAAATGATGAAGAACTGGTATGCCTTTTTGGAAAGCCGTGCAGAGAACAATGCAATTCAGTCGGGTATTGATTACGGTGAGTGGTGCGAGCCGGGAACCAATCCAATGATGTCTATGCAGAACGGAAACTTTGATGTTGCAACCGCATATTTCGCACATTCCGGGGAAACGTTGTCTGAGATTGCAGCGATTCTCGGCAAAGAAGAGGATGCGGCACATTACCGTGAAGTATCAGAAAACGCCAAGAAAGCATTTGAGGAAATCTTTACGAAAGACGGCGTGGTAGAATCAGAGCGTCAGTGTCAGTACATCCGTCCGATTCAGTTTGGCCTTGTGAATGAAGAAAACTGTGCGAAGAATGCAGAGAAGCTGAACGAACTGGTGCTTGCAAATGACTATCATCTGAACACCGGATTCCTGACAACACCGGCAATCTGCGGTATACTGTGCGAATACGGATATGAAGATACCGCATTCAAACTTCTGCTTCAGGAGTCTGCACCGGGATGGCTGTATGCCGTGAAGAAAGGTGCCACGACAATCTGGGAGACATGGGATGGTATCAATGAAGAAGGAAAACCAAGCGAATCTCTGAATCATTATTCCTATGGTGCAATTACCGGATGGCTGATCGGTGGCGTATGCGGAATTCAGCAGGAAGGAAGAAAAATCACAATAAAACCAATCGCATGCAAGGAATTATCGCATGCAAAGGCAGTGTATGATTCTCCGGTTGGAACAATTGAGGGCGGATGGAAATACGAAGGTAATAAGATTACGTTCGAGTTTGTTATTCCGGTGAACACGGTGGCAGAAGTAGTGCTACCGAATGGGGAGAGACATGAACTTGCGCCGGGAGTACATCAGTTCTAATGGATGTGGATAGTTAAAAAAGAAATGGATACACATGTAAGGGGGGCTTACCGATTTATTTCGATAAGCCCCCTTTTTGTTGCTGAATCTCGTTGATTTTTTCATCTGAAAGCTCGGTGTTATCTAAAAGCATTGTCCGGAACATTTGAAGTAACATTTGAAAAGCCTGTATCCATGTGATATCAGACATTTCATCTGAAAAGTATAGAAAAAGCTCGCGCAGGGATCGATTATCATTGGATTCCCTGCTTTCCAGCGACAACATCATGTATCGTGTAAAAACGACTGCAGTATGTGCAGTCATTGCATCATAGGAAAGGGAGTTACATTCTTTGCTGAGGTTAAGGTAGCTTTTGCACACCTTGAAGAACACATCTATGTCCCAACGTTTTCCATAGATCCGGATGATTTCATTCTCATCCAGATTTACGTCCGTGGAAATAAGGCAGAGATATTCCTTGC